>Ga0214543_1005102_pt1 | contig 24460 bp, 10 predicted proteins | sample CNSS2metaG_FD_160094 | JGI IMG/M metagenome (GOLD analysis project Ga0214543, IMG submission 160094) | Root nodule microbial communities from cowpea collected in UCLA plant growth center, Los Angeles, California, USA - CNSS2 | ecosystem: Host-associated > Plants > Roots > Nodule | place: USA... | reverse complement strand
ATCATGAAATATTCACCACACATGTCAATATCATATCAATCTTTGTAATCATCCCTCATTCGTATCTCATATTTAGTCAACCACAACTCATCCTTCCCAAAGCCATGAAAATAGAATCGTACATCATGCCAAGGAACATCATTCATTTTCCATGAATCCCTCCATATTTCATATCCACTCCATAACCAACTCATCATGTTAAATTTTGTGAACCAATCCCATACAAACATCATGCTCACATCATGCCAAAACTCATGAATCATAATTTCCATCTCATTCATACACGGTCACTCAATTCATACAGTTCATACCCAAGATAAAGCATAACAAGCCAAACATACAATTAAGGCCCCAAAAACATAAAAGGTACAATTGCATAAAAAAAATCTTGTGACAGTCTCGCTCAAGCCACAAGGTCCCGCTTAGGCAAGACTGTCATTAGGGAACCCTGCGAGGCTCGCGGATTCTCGCATAAGCGAGCCGCTACTCGCTTGGGCGAGCATGTCCCTCGCCCAAAAGAAAGACTTCCTCGCCTGAGCTACGCCTACAGCACAAACCTCAAACCCCCACTCGTCCTCGCTTAGGCGAGCCTCTCTCGCCTGAGCGAGATGGTGTCTTGCTCAAACGAAAGCTCTCCGCCTGAACGAGAGCTCGAGCGCGAGTCTGAGTATGTCTCTGCAAGTCTCGCCTAGGCGGGGTCTGGTCGCCTAGGCGAGAGTGTCGGGTCTCGCCACTGTTCATCCTTCAACAGCCATATTTCCACATCCAAACAATGATGCCAACCATACCATACATTCATAGCAATATATAAGCTCAAAAATCACGAATCACAAGCAAGATAACAACCATCGCACCAAACAAGAGGGTTCTAGCTTCCCTTACCTGGACGAATGCTAACGGAAGGTACAAGCACACATTAGAGGATTACTACAGATTCAAGAACTGATTTGCAAGCTGGAATACTGACACTAGAACAGAAAGCGAGATTACTAAAAGAGCTCTAGTTGGAATTGCAACAATAGAGTTAGAAAAGAGGAAGTATTAGTTGGGGATTGACTTACGTGTAATAAATGGAGTTCTCCTAGCTCAACGAAGAATGGGAGCCAAACCCTAGCAGAGTTCTGTTGAAGGGAGAAGAGAGAGTGAGACTGCTGTTTTTCTGATAGGTGCATAGAATGAGAGGAATAAGGCTGGTTTAGGGGTTTTAGGTACCCTATGGGCCAGCCCTTAGGCCCAAAAGTTAAGGCCCTACCTACCCTTTAACATAATACCAGAAAAGTGAGTCTTACAATATATATATATATATATATATATATATATATATATATATATTAATTTGAGTACTGCTTTTTTTAATTTGGTAGGAGTTTGTCAATTTGGTCCCCACCTTTAAAAAAGTTAAAATTGTCTCGATTAGGTTCCTTTTACAACGTTAACAGCGTGTCACGTGTCAATCTGTGGTTTTTTTAATTTTTTAATTTTTTTTGCAAAAAAATTTGTTGTCACATGTCAGGTCTATAGTGTGACACGTGGTACTATCAATACCACGTGAAATGACAATGTCATGTGGTAGTGTCACTCACAAGTGTCATTATCTTTATTTTAGTTTAGTCCTTATATATTTCTCTTAGATTCAATTTAGTCCTTATATACATCTCTTTGATTCGATGTTTTCCTAATTTTCTCCTGCATTAACGATCACAACTTCAAACTCCTTTGTTTCTCTTCAGACAACTCGTACAACGGTCACTGTTGGTGGTCGTTAGCTTTGCTAGCGCGAACATCTACATTAAGATCAACAACTACCATGTGAGGGAGAGACTCTAGTGGCAAGATTCGACCAGATGTTGGATGATGGAATGGGCACCAACCAAGCCACATGCTCTACCAAGCTCAACAGAATCCTCGTCGGACAGGTCGGAGATGACGCCTATTTTGTCGGACAGACCAAGGAAGAACCCTACGGAAGTTTCGTCACCGACATACTCTACGGTGGGACAATTCACCTTACGGTCTTACTATAGTCGTCCCATCAGCGTCCACCGGTGACACTATTGTGATGCTTCAGAAAAATTAAAATAATTTTTTTCTATAATTAAAATTATTTGTAATGATAAATTAATAAATAAAATTATTTTAATACAAAAATTGAAAAAATAAGAAAAGCATAATCTTTGTTTAATAAAGCTTATTAAAAAAAAAAAAGCATATTCACAGGTGAATATACTACTATCTTTTATGCCAAGGTTGCCTAAATTCTTCCTTTTGATACCATGCACAACATGCCCGAAGAGAATATAATTCTAGAATAAATCATATAAAAAAAAGGTAGTAAGTTATTTTTTTTCTTAGATTAATTTTGTTATTTATGGTGAGTAAGATCTTTTTTTTGTCTATAATAGTTTTCACCGAATTTACTAATAAAGTATTATTTCACAAAACTTCATAAAAGGTAAATATATTTGAACCACCAAAAGAGCTAATGGATTATATTTTATTTGTAACTTCTTGTAAAGTAAAACAATTTATACGTCTTGTCTTTAGAGTAGAACTTGGTAGATATTTTGATCAAAACTCTCGTGGTATATCACAATTTTCTTTATTTCTTTGAAAGTTAGGCAAATCTCTATGTTTCAACTTAAGGGATATTAACAAAACATATTGATAATTTCTAGAAAATATTTTCTACACTATAATAAGTGAGTTTGAATTCTTCACTTGAATAATATTTATCCACTAGAAACATTCAAGACATGAGTTTTTTTTTTTTTTTAAGGTTTTGGTTAGAAATAAAGTTGAATAACATTCAACTAAATAAACTCATAAGTCTTCTTTTAAAGGTTTTGGTCAGAGATAATGCTCTATAATTTCTTGTAAATGTTTTTATATAAGACTCATCCATTCATGTGAGTCTTCGTTATGCATCCATTGAATGACCCACTGATTTCTTTTATTAACTTTGTTATTTATCCACCATAGTGATAGGCTAACTTGATTCAGTTCAATAATAAAATATTATTTCACAAAAAAAAAAAATAACACGATTTAATCTACTGAAAGGAAGTTGAAATGGATGGGTATCTTGTTAACACAACTTTTCACATTATGAAATATGAACACTATGGAATAAGATGCCATTATATTAATTTATATCACTTTCGTGAACAGATACACTGCAGATTTTACCCCATACCCAACATTCCGGCCACATTCACGTTTTTAGTTAATCATGCAAGCAAAAAAAATTTCCCCTAATTTCAGCAAATCCAACTTAATTTTGCAAAGAAGGTGAAAAAAGAAAAGTTTAAATTACTCGTAATAAAATATCAATTTGGTCCTTTTATTTTTTTTTATTTTAATTTGTTCTCTATTTTTAGAAATTTGATGTAATCAAGTCAAGTGCTTTCTGTTAGTGGTGTAGTAATGGTGTTAAATGGGATGCCACATGTCAGCTTTTAGATTTTTTTTTTATTATTTTTTATCTTTTTAAAATTTTAAAAAAAATTGTCATATATCAAGCTGACATCGTGCCATGTATCATATATTTTTTCATTCTCAATTTGGTCTCTGTATTTTAATTTTTGTCTCAATTTAATCCCAAATTTTGTAAAAATTGTGCAATTTCGTCCTCCTCCAAATTGAAACAAAAATTAACTTTTATATAAATTTTATACATATATCTTTATTAAATTTGATTTTTTATTCAAATTGATATTTTTATTATATATTTTCAACAAAACTAAGTTTATTTAAATTTGTTTCATATTCAATTTTACTTAAAATTGTTTTTAAATTTTAAATTTATTTATTTTTTATTGTTACATAAACTAGTTAATTTTTCTTAAATTATATAATTGTTATTTTTACACCAACTAAAATATTTGTATAGAAACTATTGAATTTCACATTTTAAAAATATGCAATTATTTAAAATATAAATTCAAATAAAAAATAATATTAAAGTATGATGTAATAAAATATCAATATAATTTATGAATTTTTTTTTGTTATTAGCATTATTTTCTATTAATAACTTTAAAACAATTTTAAATAAAGTTTAATGTAAAATATAAATTAAAATAAACTTAATCTTGTTAAAAATATTTACTTAAAATATCAATTTTGATAGAAATATTTGTGCACATTTATATAGAAATTAAATTTGGTTTCAATTTGGAGAGAGACAAAATTGCACAATTTTTACAAAAATTGGAACTAAATTGATAATAGGGAAATGACACATGACATAATAGTGACATGTGTCACTATCGCTGCCATGTGGCACGATTTCAGTTTGACACGTTGCAAATTTTTAATTTTTTTAAAAATTTAAAAAAAAATTCAAAAAAAAGTTTAAAAATTTTAAGAAAAATTTTAAAATCCAGAAACTGACACGACACCTCATTTAACATCATTACTATATCATTAAAGAAAATAACTTAATTACATCAAATTTTCCAAAATAAAAATCAAATTAAAATAAAAAATAATTGATAGATCAAATTAATTACGAGTAAGAAAATACAAATAAAAAAACAAAAACACTTTTCTGGACCGAAACAAAAGTGTAATTATTTAGAAAATTAGAGTGAGGACAACCTCGTAATAACACAAAACGTGACCACTGTGGTAACCTCTCTCACCTTTATAAAATCCCCCAAGGTGTGGTTCTCTGAAACTCACTACTACCACACCAGACTCCCCTGCCTGTGAGCCACTCTCCCTCACCAGCACTTTCTCTCTCTAGCGTTTTAGAGAGAGAAAGATCAAGAAGCAATCTTTGGGAGGTTCGGAGAATGGAGAAGATGAGGTTTGCGGTGTTGATGTGTGCGGAGGATTCGGAGTACGTGAAGCAAGTGTACGGAGGGTATTCTGGGGTGTTCGTGAAAATGCTGGCGGAGGAAGGAGAGACTTGGGACGTGTACAAGGTGGCGCGTGGAGAGTTTCCGGAGGATGACGACTTGGTTCTCTACGACGGCTTTGTCATCACCGGCAGCTGTAGCGACGCACATGGAAACGACAAATGGGTTCGTGACCTTCTCGACTTGCTTAACAAACTCCACTCCATGAACAAAAAGCTCCTCGGCATTTGTTTCGGCCATCAGGTACATTCTTCTTCATCCAATCTAACACCCAAAAATATCAACTATTTTTTTCTGTTTTTTTTGGAAAAAAGATTAATGATTTCGAAGATCGGTGCATGAATCATGACTCGGATGAACGTGTGATCACTGATCGGAAGCAATTCGTGGATATTTTTAAAAACCTTATCTTGATTTTTCGAAATGTGCGAACATTGCGCTGGTGCAAGTGGTCCACTTTCGAAAATTAATGGGAGCATTAAAACACAGGAGTTTAAACATGTGGGTTTTGCACAGTTCTCTGTCTCCCTCACCCTTTGGCATTTATCCTTGGATATATCCTACTACGCCCCAGATTCAAAGATTCGTTTAATAAACTTTCCGTAATAAATCGCCCCTTTAAATCGGCTACAGTAGCTTTGTCTGTTTGATCATCTTCTTCACATTTTGATTTTCTTCATGCGGCTTTCTTGTAGGGTGTACTTGATGCCTTGAAACACTGTCAAAAGATCTGATCTTGACTACACTTTCGTCTAGCGTTTCATGTCCTCACCCGGCGATATGTCTGTGTGATTTGTAGAATAACGCTGACCCAGTTGATAAAAAATTGATTTTTACTTGACCCAAATAAGAAAGAGATAATGATAATAATAATAATAATAAGTTCAATAAAAAATAAAGATTCTACTATTGTTGTCGGTTCTATTTATCTTCATTCTTATCACCGTTGTCCTGTAACCCCAAATAAATATTATTTTCTTCTCTTGAAGAATGTTTTACCACCTTACGCCAGATCAAAGTCTCTGAAAAGTGTCATGCATCACATAATAAATTAATTAAGTACTTTGTGTATGTATAAAAATGTGACTGTGTGATAACATAGGAATGAAATAAGAAAGTTGTTTGTTTGATTTGATCAGATTCTAGGGCGTGCACTGGGAGGGAAGGTGACTCGTTCTCCCACTGGTTGGGACATTGGTGTGAGAACCGTAACATTTTCACCATCGTGGGCATTCTCGTTGTCTTCCCTTGATCTTCCACCGGGGCTTTCCATCATCAAATGTCACAGGGATGAGGTGTGTAAATTTTAGTAACAGAACATCATCAAAATCTCAGAACTAACCCATGATTTGTGTTTAGATCCGAGAGCTACCTGAGAAGGCAGAGGTGATTGCTTGGTCGGAAAAGACAGGAATTGAAATGTTCAAGTGTGGAGATCACGTAATGGGAATCCAAGGGCACCCCGAGTATTCAAAAGACATTCTTTTGCACCTGATCGACCGTCTCATTCGAGGAAACTTCATCACAGTATGTTGATTTTCCCTTTTAAGTTAGATGAATGCTAATAATCATGAATTAATACATAAGGTTTGAATGATAGGATGGTGATGGTATTCAAGCAAGGGAGAGGGCTGCACTGGACCCAGATAAGGAGGCTTGGAAGAGAATGTGTGTGAACTTTTTGAAGGGTCGATTGTGACATAGCTGGAACTGAGAGAAAAAGAAAACAGAGGTTTTATGAGCACACTGAAAATAGTGACATTATATGGAAGATGGTCCCTATAGATTAAAACAAGTTAAGTAGTTGTTGGCACCACTGGGTCGGTGCAATGAGTTGTGTATTTTAGTTGGCTTTGATGGGTTCCAGCCATTAGTGTTCTGTATTTAACTCGACTATCACTCAAGTCTTAAATTATAGCAATAAACTCACCCAAGTTCTAATTTTATCTCCTTTTTATTGAATTGGACTTTTCTAAAAATATATGTTTGAAATTTATTGAATAAAAACTTTATGAGATTAAATTAAAGTTTAAATCCAAGTTTTAGTTTGCGTGAGCATATGGAAAAATGCTTTAAACGCAATTCATGCTGTTCTCATAGTGGCATGGAATGTGGGGGTTTTGGTTTTTGGCCGAAAGCTTTTGATGAGCAAGCTTCTTTTAAAAGGATCAATTTTCGTTTGTTAAATAACTTTAATTTGCGGAGACTGGCTTTTAGGTGCACTCTAAAAGACGCAACTTTCACGTTTATTGTTTTCTACCTTGCAAACACCTAACTGCTTATTAAGATAAACTTTTTTTCCGTCGCAATCACGCATTTTTGTTAAGGTATATTAAACTGCTTTTATAGTACGTAATCTCAATTGCATCTAAATCATTTCTGTATTTTTCATTTCATGATTTAAGTGTGTGAAATAATTGGAATATTTTACTGTGTAAATTTTGCCCAGATCTTAGTTTAAAAACTAAACGAAAAAATTAATTATATTTATTTTTATAAAATATTTTTCGTGAAAATGCATATTAACGTCTAATCTGCGGGCTAATCATGGACGGAAAGGTGCACATGTCACATGCAATATCTGTTGGGACTGAAATACTGTCTCTTGAATTGCCGGTCCCACTCACTCTTGTTTTTAATTTTAATATATATATTTAACAATAAGATAAATATTTAAATTTTTTTAGAGAAGTAATGGTTTTTGTTTCTTTATTTTTTTTCTGTAAGTAATAATTTATTTTTCATATATTTTTTATTAGGGATGTAATGATGTATTTTTTAGGGAAACATTTTATTATTTTATTTGTTATTTCATTTTGTTATTAATATTTCGCCAGTATTAACTTTATATTGATCTGAGTATAATCTATTTGAGAAAAATAATATTTTTATTTTTTAAAACTTAGGCAGATTTAATGACATTGGAGCTTCAAATTATATTATCTCTTAAGTGACGAAACATATTCCTAACTGAGAGCATGTTACTTAAGTGTGTTAAGTGAGTACTTTATGCTATTGATTTATTACGCATACTATTTTGTACATACTGCATATTATTATATCAATTTCTATATAAATAAAAACTATACCTGCATAATATATATATATATATAATATATATATATATATATATATATATATATATATATATATATATATATATATATATATCCTATAAACAAAGTTTCAGTTAACAACAAAAATAATCAATCATGTTCATAATTATTATTTATATGAGTACATCTATGCTTTCTTCTTAAATCTAACAAATAAAAATTTATCGCATTACTAATAAAATTTATATTTTTTGTCAATTTTTTTTAATTTCTCTTTTAGCAAAAATTTTTAAATTTTGTTACGAAAAAGAATTTGTAGGAAATTGTTATCGATTTTGTTACAAAATATCTTGTATAAAACATTTTTTACACTAAATTTTGTAAGAAATATTTACAAATTTTATAATTTTGTAGGAAATAATTATTCATGAAAAATTATCTGTCAATTAAAATTTTTTAAAAAAATAGTAAAAAAAATATTTTTTTATAAATTTTTTTTAATAAATTTGCAAAATAATATTTATATAATATGAAAATTTTTAGTGGTGTCGTTTTAATTTAAAAATTAATAAAATATTGATAAATGATAAATAGAGCTTGTCTAAACAAATGAAAAATTAAAAACATTATCTTGCCAGCTTGTGCTTTTATAATGAAAAGGAGAGATGCTTTGGAAAATAGTATTCATATCCCACCAAACTTATCTGTCATTTAGCTCATTATAATTCGCCATCTTTTTTTTATTAGTTAATGTTCAATACTCTTAGGGTAAGATGTTTAAATGTTTAAGACTTTCAGTTACTATGTACCAACTTTATTTATTAGTTAATTAATGTTCAAGAGTCTTATCTCAATTGACTCAAAACGTTGTTTAAGACTTTCAATATATAAATGATTATTAATACTATTTACGACATTAAAGATATATTATAATTATTATTATCAAAATGAAAATACTTATTAACATTGTAATTTCATTTTATTTCGTCTCAATATGAGTATTATTTCATTTTATTATCAGTACTACCAACATTGTTATTATATTAAATAATTTATATAAATTTAAATTGTATGATTTAACACCATTTTAATGAAAATAATTAAATCGATGAAATCGTATTAAATCGATGAAATCGTATGTTGAAGACGACTTTAGTAGAAAAAGCAAAATAAAATTAATTTAGTATGAAATGGTACTACTTTAATTGTTTGGAAAGTAAAATAAAAGTATAATCTAATTTAATTGATACATCAAAAACTTCACATTACCAATAATGGCTAATACTTTTTAAAATATTTTCATTTGATGAACTATTATTTTTAATGATATACCAATTGAAGTAATTCTTATTTATGACTATATGTATGTCTAAGTTTGTATATATGTTTTTGCAGAAATATTGATTAAAATTACAAAAGTCATTTTATACAAATCAATACATAGATAATTTAACTTATATAATTATATACAATTTTTTTATATTATATTATATTATATAATATTATATATATATATATATATATATATATATATATATATTATAGAATAAAGCTAATAACATAGAGAAAAAATAGAGAATATAAGGAAGAATAGACAATGAGAGAATAGGAGAACAACTTTTTTGTGTATCTTTATTATTAATAGGAAGAGTCATATTTATAGATAGAACATGTAACTCATCCATCAAGGATACAACTCAAATAATTAATACAAATATTTACATAAAGATTAATTAATCATATGACTATCAATGCCGATAAAAAATAAAAATAAAATGAATATCAATCATATCAATTATATCAATTATATGAGTAATTATATCAACTCAATGGACGACCATGAATTCATAACAATATATTCCATTTTTGTATTTAATGATTTCTTCTTTCATTTTGACCTTTCATAAATTTTTGTTTTATTTTGGTTAACATCATTTAAAAACGGTATTGAAAGGAAAAAAAACAGATTAATCAATCTGGCGTAAATGTTAGAGGTTGCATCTTTTATTACTTTCAACTTTCATTTCTCAACATTAAAATTAAGATAGGATGTGTGTAGAGCTCACACATTTTTCTTTTCTTTTAAGTTGTTTTGATGGAAGGAAAATTTTAATCAACTTGATACAAATCATACTATTTTCCTTTTAGTAAAGGTTTGAAACTTTTGTTTATTTTTTTTGGGTGTAGAGGTCAAACGTTCACTTAAATAATTTCCAAGTTCTTCGGGTTTTCTCTCATGTTGTTTGTTTGGTATGAATGTTCGTCAATCGATCGGGTGGTACTTGTTAAAGGTACTCCGATGCTAAATTAGCGAAGGATTGATCAGTCAAAATAATAAATGTTGTAATTAATGCAAGACAAAAGGCAAGACTGTTCGGCATGTTCGAGCAACGCTTGATCACATCTCTGGAAAATTTTTTCGAAGTAATCTTAAATGACCGATGACTAAGAGTTCGATCACATCTATGAAAATCTTTTTCGAAGTAATCTCTGAGGACTGATGGCTAAGCATTTGATAACATCTTTGAAGAACGTCTTTTAAATAATCTCACATAATCGATGGCTGAGCTCTTGATCACTTCTCTGAAAATCTTTAAAGTAATCTCACAAGACCGGTCAATCAACTCAACAGAGCTGCCCATACGGTAAACTTTCAATATTTCTCATTTGAAGGCGAAACCAAATAAAATAAAATGTTACACAAATACCGTAAAGTGATCTATATCCATCTTTTTGAAACTTCAACATTAAATATAAAAGACTTAAATAAGTAGGAGATACAAATCCTAAATGAAAATTGATTATTTTTTAAAGTAAATTTTAAAAATACATATTACTACTTATTCGAAGTATTTTTACTTTGAAGGCCGAGACTCTATCACAATTTTATCTTTAAAAAAAAAGAAAAATATTTAAATTATGTTTAACTTTAATTCTTAAACAATATAAGATTATGAGACATAAATAATAAATATTAAAATAAAAATAAAAATTTTATTAAGATAAAGGACAAAAACATAAAAGTTTTACCAGAAAACCAAAATACACGCGTTAGCGATAGTTATTACTTAATGAACAACTTTATTGAACAGATGTAACCAGACAGTAGAAAGCAAAACCAAGATAACTTTACGGAGGAACAAAGAAAAACAAATACCGAGAACCACATTAAAGAATTTCCAAGTTAAAAAGAGACCAAAATGTTATTTAATCATATTTTTGAAAACAGTTATTATAAAAGTCAATATATCCATTATACATAATGACATGTTTGCTACTAGATTTTTGCATTAAACTGTTCTACTCTATGTTCTCGTTCTTTTATTCTTTTAAATGTGAGAAAATCATTGATAATTCAACTTGTTCTGTGATAAAGTTTAAATGGTGCACACACACGCAGTTCTCCATCTAATAAGCATTAATCAGAAACCAGGAACTAAAATTGCAGTCAAATTATTTATTGCTCATGGTATTAAACCACCTTTGTGAAGTGAAGAGACTCTCATTATATCATATTGCAAATGAATCATACTCTGAATGCAATTTACCAGAGATAATACCAGTTTATAATATATATAATCATACTCCGAATGCAATTTACCAGAGATAATGCCAGTTTATAATGTATCTAAATACAAACTTTATTTAATAAATATGTTTTATAAGGTTGAATTGTACTATAAAGTCTACTTTTTATTATGATATTAAATTCATGGTTGAGCTTATTTAAATTTATTGTTTATTAGATTCATTATATTATTTACTATCAAAAAATTTATTATTTGTTGGATTTCGTACCATTATTCTCAGACCACCCATTCATATTTTAGTTGTACACTCAAAGTGTATATATTTTGATTTGAAAATATGTTAAAGATTTCATATGGATTAGGAATAAAACGAGTTTATAATATATGAGTGGGTGCAAACCTTACTTAAAGACAGAAGAAATAATAAGAAAAAAAGTGATTAACCGTTTATGCGTGTAGAGATGAGAATGAGAACGTTAACGTTAACGTGAAAGTAAAGACGTTGAGTGGTTGTATTAAAATGCCCTAAGAAGCACGAAGACGTGACTGAGGGGAAGAAGAAGTGGACAAAACAATTGAAAGGTAAACAAAAGAAAGAGTTCCAAATCAGTACGCATGATAACATCTTTTTGGGACCTTTATTAACCTATTCACTTCATATCATTGACATGTATATGGACTACAATGGTGTGAGGATTCAATTTTATGGGTGCTTTCCACTAAACAAGCACTCAATAAGTATTGCACGTAATTTCTGAGGCATTCTTTGTGAGCTCCAAGTATGTCCACGAACAAAATTTTTATGAGACAATATTAAAGACCAAAATGAATCCTCAAATAAAAGTTATTGGCTTACTTCTAAATAGTGCAAATGTTTAAAGTGGTGGTGTCAATAATTTAGGGCAAAAGTTGCCACCTCTTTCCTTCAAATTTAGTTGCCTACCAAATCAATGCCTAAGATAAGTAAGGAACAATTCAAACTAGGTAATCCATCTTGACCAACTTTTGGTCAATTATATGAAAAATATGGAATAGATTCCTTAACACCAATGAATATTATAGGATCTAACTTATATAATATTATCAACATCAATATATTACATTAAGATTTTATAAATTAGAAATGCTATTTAATGTTTTAGAAATGTTTTAATCAATGTTCATAAATAGGTAGTACTAATTTTTTTTAGAATTTCACTCTATAGTTTTTTGTTTTTAATTTCACTAAAGTTAATTTGTTTTTTGAAATAATCAATTATATATTTAAAGTGACTTACTAAATTATCTTATATTTAAATTAAAAAACGATTTGTTAATACATAATCAAATATTATGTATTTAATTAAAGGGTTAAATATGTTTTTGTCTCTCAAGTTTGAGTGAATTTTGGAATTAGTCTCCCTTCGAAATTTTATACCAATTTAGTCCTTCATCTTTATAAATGTGTGGATTTAATCATTCTTACCAAATTTTATTAAGTTTATTTGACATTTTAAACGCATTTTATGATAATATTTGAGTTAACATTGAAGTGAAAATGTGTCAAACGGTGTAAACAATTCAAATACTATTATAAAATGCGCTTGAAACGTCAGATGAACTTAACAAAATTTGTTTAAAAGGATTAAATTCACGTATTTTTAAATATGAAGGACTAAATTGGTCAAAAGTTTTAAAGAGAGACTAATTTCAAATCTCACTAAAACTTGAGGGATCAAAACCATATTTAATCCTTACTTAAATGATCATGGTGTAAATAATTGATTTTGTTATGTATTTTAGAAAATTAGGAATGTATATGTTTTTCTTTCATTGATCTTTAGAAAAATAAAATTATTCCTAAAAACTTGAAATCACTCGTTTTAACTCTTATAAATGTATGAATTCTAATTATAAGGTGGATTAAATAATATCTATTTTATTAATTTTGTAATAATTTTAGGAAAAATATGTTTAAACAATAACGTACATATACGCTACTAAGAGTCATATATGATGCCACAACTTGGTAATTTTAATTAACAAAACACTCGACGATTGTAATGAACTTGAACAACACCTCTTTCGAATTTCTTTTATTTGAAAACAAAATCTTTAATTTGATCTTTCGAAATTGTGCACCCGTATTACTATTAATGTTAAAAAATATTATCACCGAACTGTTTAATCTCTTTAAAAATAGCTATTTTAAAACTTGAAATAATTATATCATATTTAAACAAAATCTTTAATTGATTTTTCAAAATATTATATGCAATTTTATTAACTATCAAAAGCATTAATAACCAAAATAATCATTTAAAACTGGTCAAAACCATGATACTTCAGCATTAGTTGTGCATTTTCTCTTTCTCATAATACTGCCAATTGTGCAACTTTAACTAGTCTTCCACTAAAAATAAAAAGACTTTAAATGTCTAATTTCGATGAATGACATCAACATCATAGCATGAATGAACCACTATAATGTGTTTGTAACTTGATAATGAAGCATGCTGAAAATGTTGGATCCTATGTTGATCCTTAATCGTATATATAAAAAACGTAAATTATTTTTAAACTTTTCTATTAAATAAATATTAATATTAGCATATGTGAGATCCTAGAAATTATAATAATTAAGAAAATATATAATTATGGTAAAACAAGTGTATTTAGGGTTTTAAGAATGAGATCGAAACCTACAAATATACATACTAAATGAGTAAGTGTTACGTTTGGTGAGAAAGTATGTGATATAAGAAGACACTTTAAAGGTTTATTTACTAAATCCAGGTAAGAGGAATGTATTTGTTTGTATTTCAAAGTGAGGAACAATAATGTTTCTGGGGTTTAATAGATTTTTTCAATTAATTGTTTAAAGTTAAAAAACTGAGATGTTATGAAATTATATGATTATTTGGGTGCATGGTTCAAAATGTAGTTTTGTGAAGCTGGGCATGTTTTTGTTATTTGTAAATGTACGTTTGCGATTGATTTCACCATAGTCGAGGAGATTGTTCTTCGAGGGCGATGTGTTCACTATTAGGCAAGAAGACGACCTTTTGAGGGCATTTTGTTCCACCATAGTTAGGGAGATGTTTCTTTGAAGGGTTGTTTATGTATAATATAATTTTATTATATTTTTTGACCCATTAATTTTATATGATTGTGAACTCACTTATAGTGGGTACAATTGTATGAAATCTTGTGTGGATGAGATAATTTAATTATCTTAATAATTAATTTTAAATTACATTAATGTCAATCATGCTACTATTTTATTTCTTGATATAATGATATAATGTACTTTGAATTTTATCTTATGTCAACTATTTGTCTTGTACCCTATCGGTATTTGATTTCTTTATAACATGAGTTGTGCATTGTTTTTTATTTCTTAATTACATTTCTTATTTATTATGATTCGGGATCATGAGATCATAGTGGATGAGAAATTTGGTATTATAGACATGCATGTTTGACTATGTCATGTGTATTTACCAGAAACATTAAATTTTATTGCCCTATAACTATGCATATTAAATGTTTCTTTATCATTTTGATGTCGGCTTCTTTGCATCTGCCATTAACTTGGGTCAAAACTTTGAATGGAACAAATTTTGAGGACGAGAAAGAAACTTGGTCCTTTTAACATTATTTATTCAAGTTTATTTGATGTTTCAAATGCATTTGATGATAGCATTTGAGTTGTTTACCATGTTTGATACATTTTAAGTTAAATGTTAATTGAAAAACACATTTGAAACATTAAATAAACTTAGCAAAATTTAGTTAAAAGGACTAAATTCACACAGTTCTAAAGTTAGGGAACTAAATTGGATCAAAATTTCAAAGATGGACTAATTTCAATTTTTACTCAAAGTTAAGAGACAAAAAACATATTTAGTCTCATCTCTTTGCTCCTCGTGGGTGTTGCACTTGTTCAAAAGGTGACAAAATCTCTAAATCTCAATGTCCTAAAAATGATAGATAATGATATAATTGAAATGGAAAAAGTTCCATATGCTTCCGCTATTGATAGTTTAATATATGTTTAAGTTTGTACACGTCCGGATACTGTTTTTGTGGTTAATGTTGTAGGGAGATAGTTAAGCGGCCCAATTTTGGGTAATTGAAAAGTCGTTAAAAAAGTATTTAGATAATTTTAGGGAACCAAGGATCACATGTTGACCTATATGAAGTCTGATTAATTTTAGGTCATTGGTTATTTTGATTTGATTTTGCTGATTGCCCTGACGACCAAAAATCTACTTCCAACTTTGGCTTTATAATGGCAGAAGAAGCTATTTCTTAGAAGAGTGTTAAACAAACTCTTACCGCTATTCCTACCATGGAGGAAGTTGCTTGTTATGAAGCACTTGTCAAGCTATGTGGCCTAAAATTTGATTTCTAACTTTCAAATTGTTGAAAGTATTTCTAGGTCACTTGTAATATATTATGACAATACTATGTTGTACATTTCTCTCAAAACAACAGAAGTTATACTTGCTCAAAGCATTTTTTATATAATTTTTTTGTTTGTTAGAGAGAAAGTTTTGGTTTTCCAGACTCAGATTGAGTATACTATTACATTAAATATGTTAGCAGATGTACTAACTAAAGACTTAGCTAGTGGAGTTTTTCAAAATCATGTAACTCATATGCGTGTGACTAAGTCTTTTGATGTACCGAGTTAGTGGGAGTTTGATATTTACAACTTTATATCATTATGGTTGTTATGAGATGTAAATTTATCAATGACGTCAATTTCATTACATCTATTTCACCATATAAAATGTTTGAACCGTTTTGGGATCACATATTTATTATTTTTGTTTTTATTTTATTTTATTTATTATCCATTATTTATGAAATCTAAACATATGATATGTATCTCTATCACATATTATCTTTGTCATTCATATTTATATTTCTTAATTGATATTTGTACTTATGTTGTAATTGATATAATTAATTTATTTATTAATGTTATCCAATTGGGAGATTGTTGTATTTTATATAAATTTTATTATATAAAATATTATTCTCCAGTTTATTATTATTTTGAATTAAAATTAATCAATAAATTATATTATTTGTTAGCATCAAATATATTGCACAATTGTTATTAATTTATGGATAAAAATATTGAGTTGATAAACGGTCCATGATGGATTAATTTGAACCATTCAGTGAAAGGTATATGATGAATTTGACTATTCAGTAGCTTGTTGAGATGTCTTAGACTTTTTTAATAAAGATATAAAAATGATATTCATTAGTCAGTTTAAAAGAAAAAAAAAAACAGAAAAACATTCTTATGATATACAATATAGAATAAAGGAGAAGAGTATTGTCTCATACGCATTCTCCCTTGGGATCCTTATTAATTCCAAACACACAATTCTTTTAAACTTATACTTGGAAATATTATATTTTTGTATCTTATATTTGTTTTCTTATCAAAAAATTGCCTTATATTCGCTACACAAACACTTCACAGTTCTAACTCCAAAACTACCAAACCTTTTGGTCAGCTCGTATATCCAAGTGCATTGCATAACCCAAGCACTGAATTAACACAATTAACTTGCCCTAAAATTTATTAGAAACTCTTAAAACTACTATAGTTAAAATCTACCTTAAGTGTAATATGAAATTAAAACTAAGCACTATAGTTGTATTGTCTAAGAAAACATGTTAACTTCCTATTCTAACATCATTTACAAAACTATTTAAAAGAAACAATTCAAAACTACCGGAATCAAAATGCAAAGTTCTACAACACAATTAGTACTACTTCTAAAAGTAATGTAAAAAGAGTCATTTAACATAATTTTGTAAAAATCAGAAATGAGAAGATTTATGTTTCTGCACTAAAAACATCTACGTTTTATTAATGATTATTTTCATCTTTATAATATTTTATTCAATACAATTTATTTATAAAATATTAGTGGTTATACATCATTAAGAAATAAATTTATAACTCTTTAAGGTAGAAGAAATAAAGTAATAAATATTTTTTTGTTAATTTTTTAAAAGAAATATAGGTTGGATAATTAAGTTAGTTCATTTTAAAAGTTGAACTGAGTTATTTGTAGTTTTAAAAGCATATAATACAAGAACATATTTGAAATCATTTTGTTGAAACCAAAGCTTTTGAACCTTAATATCGACGATGGAGGATATATGCATGGTAAATGTAAATATAATGTTTGTATTAAATATTATTAAATGCAAATGAAGCCAATGGTATTTGATAGTATTGAATTAACTAATCTATCTATCAGTTTTCAGTTAACACAACTTATGTTTGAATTAATTCATACATACCATGTTAGACTATACTATACTATACTATATATACAAATATATAAAATACCAATGTGTGTTATTTCTGTTCCCGCTTTATTTTATTTTATACTTTTTGTTTTCCTTCTTAACCTATCCTTTCAGTCAATACGATTAGTTCTTCTCGTTAATCCTAATGATAACAGCATGCTATAATAGTGCTCTCACATAACTCACTAATATATTTGTCGATGTCATGAAAAACTAAAATAAAAAATTGCATATCTGTTAGAAGTAAAATGAAATATAATTTTGTAAAATAAAAAGTAATTTAACTTCTGAAACTAAAATTATAATAAATTAGTTGTAACAAATGCAATGCTAAATTAGTGAAATAAAAAATAAATTTTCGAAACATATTGAATGTGTCACATTACGATATGATTTAGTAGCTCTACTAATTTGTTTGAGAAACTACTAAATATTTCACTTTTATTTCAATAAAATTTTAACATGCAAAATATCACTGCAAAACTAAAATGTTGCAATATTATTGCATTCTAAGTTTCACCTATTATTTACAGTGCTCAAAAAATCACTTTTAATTTAATATAATATACCATTTTTTAAATTTTATTTAACTATAATAATATTTATTATTATAAAAAATTAGTAATAGATATATACATTTTTTATTTTATGTAAAAAATATTTGTAATTATTTCATTAATATTAATTTGTAATCCTAAAAATATCAAAATAAACTAAGATAGATCAATTAAAAGAAAACCATAAATAGGTCAAAGAGGCAACGAAAATTTAAAAAAAGTTTCTTAGTAGACAAAAAAAAAACTACAATATATGCAGATAATCTTTCTCTTTTTAGAATTCAAAAATAAGGATGTTAAATGAATATTGATATTACCTGAACCATTCTATTCTGATGAGAGGTCTTTATATTAACTTGATATATGTATAAATAATACTCACTTTTTAAAATTAAATATAAAGATTATCGTATACTTATTTTTATTTTAAATCATTAAAATAGTTTTAATTTATTAAGTAACTTAAGAAATTTATATTAACTTTAATTTAGTTATTTAATTTTAAATTTATCTTATTAAATTATTTGACTAACATATATTAATTTCATTTTAGTTTATTTCTAAAACTCGTTAAATATGATGGATGAATTTATATAATGGGGATAGAAATGGAACTCCAAACATATTTTTAAATTTATTACTTTTCTCCCTTATAAAGAAAATAAAGAAAAGAAAAGAAAAATATCCATCCTTGGATTCTGATTTTTTTTACTCTGTCTTTAAAATAGATATCCACGCATTAGACATGATAAAAAATTCTACATTAAATGTTCAAAAATACAAGACGAAATAAAGAGTACAATTAAATTACTGTATTATGAGAAATAAAATTATCACATAAACTAAATAATCAAACATCCACTTGTTCAAAAACAATTTAATTTAATTGTTACAAATAATACAGCAGTTGTCTGTAGACATACCTTTTTCATTTCAGTCAAATAACATATTGACATGATATTTTCCTTAATTATGTCATTTCTAAATTTATAATTCAATGATATCTAATATCGACAATTTTGCAAACTTAATATGTAATAAAAGCATAACCATCCTAGTTTGGATTCTGATTTTTTTTTTACTGTGTCTTTAAAATAGACATCCACCCATTAGACATGATAAACATGATAAAAAATTCTACATCAAATTCTCAAAAATACAAAACAAAATAAAGAGTACAATTAAATTACTGTATTATGAGAAATAAAATTATCACATAATTATTACATTTATTCTGACACCTCGCATGTAAACCAGGACCTCTGTACAAGTGATAAATAATTCAATTTTTACCTATTGTTCTTTGAATTGATTAATTTCCATATTCTAAAGGCATAGTAAAACTGTTCAAATAACGTAGTAAAAAAAATTATAGTCATTTCGAAAATACTTATACTATTATTCAGAAAAACATTGAACTAAAAATACTCCTTTACAAGGAAATATAATATAAAAAAGATTGTATATAATTCATTTCTTTACTTTGTATTTGTTAAACTTATATACCAGCTTTTCTGAATTTACTTGTAGTTTTGTAGTTTGTTCTTTTTCTTATTTGAGAACAGTCACTTTATTCATACTGACTTCTATTTCTGTCCTCCGTATCCATGATCACTACTGGGAAAACCAGATGATGCCGCCTTCCCATTCAATTAAAAACAAAAACCAAACAACAGATATAAAAGGATTCAGACAAATTAAGCAAAATGTAGCTAAATATAAGTATCAAATAATAAGGTCTCAATTGAAACCGAGTTTAGATGGGTTTGTATGCATTTTCGGACACGAAACTTTATTAAAATGCATGTTTAAACCGTACGAGACTCGGGGAACTGATGAAACACATAAACTGGCAAATATGACATTTACGCACTCAACGAAGCTCCAGAGTTCTTCCTGCATTCTGCCAGCATATCCATGTAAAACTGGCACTTGCTAATGTCGTTTCCATAGCTGTTTATGCACTGCAGTCAAATGTACACGAACAAAATCAACTAATGTAATGTTTAACTCAACTACCAAATTCATGTAGACAGTGAATCAAAATTAATTCTTAAACAGAACTCAAAATAGCATATACAACAAATTGGGTGCCCAGGGTCAGTGAAAAATAACATGATGACAAACATAAGTAGTGGAGGTATTGTTTTCACGAAGGCTCGGAATCACCAAAAAAAATTATCAGGAAGCAAAATAAGGACAAGAGTTCATAAATGAATGGGATTTAAGGAAACGCAATCAATTGGATAATTCCAAGAACAATAGTACTTTTTATAAAAAATCATCAGCTATATATGGTATGTCTAAACCTCCACATCTTTCTAAGCACATATATACTGGTATGACTATCATAAATGGCACACGTGATTGTACAAAACTATACATTGGTACAACTAATGAAGTGTTAACTAGCATATTAATATACCAAAACATAATTCAACAATTAAGAATAAGACGAGGCAAACAACATACATCTTGGAATGCCTTTGTATGGATATTGCATGCATCGCTCCCAAACGAATTTGCAGTGGGTGTGGGTGCAGCAGCAGCCTCACTGACAACTGTTTCATGTTGAATGGTACGAGGACCCATAACTGCATCCACAGCTCTGTGTGCTACTGCACTTCCAGTGCCAAAGGCCATGCCTGAAAAATTAATAGACAGAGGAATCAAAACCAGAAGCGTAGGATTTAATCTTTGATTGATAGGATTACCAGGTAAATAACCTTGGGCTTCCTTCACATACCTTGTGCAATGGTTGAGCCAATGCCGCTAAGCATACCACCACCGCCACTCGGAGCAGGGGCTGGAGGAGGAGCATTGTGAACTGAATCATAACATCAGTGCATTGTATATTAGAGAAAAGTAGTGTGTCCAACTATTTCTAGTTGGAAAACTAAAATTGGTAAATCATCCATTTATAGTATTCATACAAACCTGGCTGAGGTGCAGGGCGAGGTGCTGCACGAGGTGCAGGACGGGCAGATCTTCCTAAATTAAAAAATTAAGAAATAAAGTCATATAAGAAGAATTCAAGATTACCGTGCAGAATAAAGATGACCGAACCATTAGTTCACCCAAAATAAACATATTACCATATGAACCATGTTACAAAAATTAGTTCAGCCTACAAAACTCTAAATAAAATATCTATCCTGAATAAAAAATATTTCAGTATGAACTCAAGTGATATAATGCCTTCATCCTTAATTTCCTATTCTTACTTTCCGTCTGAAGTGCACAAGATCTCATGATTTTTCATGAATTTGAATAGGTGGCAACTTGGCAAGTATTTTGCAGAAACTGATCCAATCAAGAAACCTTTGGATCAGCTTTAAGAGTTTTTCTTCAACTTGACTAATCCAAAATCAAATGTGTAGGTTAGTTCAGGCTTATGCTATAATACACTCAGTCCAAACACATGTATCAACCAATTACCATAAAGTATTTATCAATTAAACAAAAGTCCCAATTCAACCGTTGCAGAGAAAGATAGTTAAAAAAGTGAAGGTCCACGGCTCACAAATTTGGATTCTCTGCTAGATTCTGCTGTGTTGTTTTTCTGTTGGATTCTACTGTATTGTTTCTCTGTTATGTCTTTAAAATACACTAATAGACCCAAAAAATTTTGAAATTTTAAAATATATTAAAAAGATTTTTAAAATACCAACATAATGTATTTTTAATGTTCAGCAGATGCAGCACAAAAATCTCAAAGAGAATCTGGACTCACGGTTGATGCATCTGTCCACTAGCAAGAGAAATTACGCCCCAGTCTGTTTGCAATTACTACCTTAGACGAAATCTACAATAGGTGTGATTTCCACACTCAGCAACCACAATCTTTGTTTGGCTGCCTTTCCCTCAGGTATGTATTGCCAGAATCATAAATATGTTTAAACTCATTCCATTTCTGGCAACCCAACATGCAACTCCAGCAACATAATGATAATACATCATATATAGTTGGTCTTTGATATTTAAAAACTAGTGGGTTACACACTGGCTGTAACTATTCGGATACTTCCAAATTGAGGTTCAGCATTATTTTCACTAAACACCCCTTATACAAGATAGTTGATCTTTTAAGATATGCAGATATTGAAAAGAAATAAAAAATAAACAATTATTTAAGAGTACTGATAGTTGAATATGGGTAGGTTAGCGTGCCACCCAAGCTTTCCAAATCTAACATTTTGAGAGCTATCCCGGCCCATAGCCCTAGGTAGCTCACAAATAGACCTAGATCACAATTCGTACCAGGCTAAAACACACTACTTACCCTCGCACATCAATAAGCACATACAAAAACTGACCCCAAACATCATCAGAAATTAAAAAAAAAACATGTATAATTATGAATAGAAAAGATTTGAAAGGCAAAAACAAATCCCAGAAACACCGTCAACAATTTCCCAAGATTTAGCAGAGAAGTAAATAAATATAAAATCAATTAATCTAACTTGGTTTCATCTAAGTAGTGCTAATGAATAAATTCATTTCATTTGATTTAATCTTGCTTGAGCCAATAAATTTAAAGGCCAAAATATGAAGGATAGGTAAGTTTGTGAATAGGAGTTAATATTTAAAAGTTGGTACCATCTCACAAAAGCGGGTTCATGTTCCTGACTATTGATGTTTTATCTAATAATTGTCATCATTGTCACAGAAAGAGAGGAAGATTAAAACCGAGAAAGCGAAACAAATTTCAGAAGAACTTCTAATGAGGTCTCGTCGGAGACTTATTTTTTCTGGCTTCTACCAAGATCCTAATGCTTATTATTGTTTTCTAAGTTGGAAAGCCACCAACTACAAAAATAACCATAAATAATAGAGAGAGCATGATTCGTGAATCAAACTACTAACACAAATAACTCTGAAACAAAAAGTTCATGGAAAGGAAAAAAGAAATAACAGAAACAATGAGAATTTATGACAATCCCAAAAGGGGGAAAATAAACCCTAGAAAGCATCGAACGCGATAAAAATAACACAGAACAGATAGATGTCACGAAAATTGAAGAAATTGAATAGAGAATTGGGATAGAAGATCTTACCACCAGAACTACGGCGAGCCATGGTTGAAATTAGGACAAAGAAAGATTCAAAGCTATAGGAACAGAGGGGCGAAAAACACAGTTTATTGCAAATACGGTTTAGGAGGCGTGAATGACCTATTTAAACCCTAAATCCTTTGAAACAGTCGGTGGGAACGTGTCTCATTTGCATTGGCTGTCTATTTGCCTGGTTGGAACAATCTAGAATTTGTGGAACGGTCCAGAATCGAAAGAGTAAACCATATAAATTAAATATTTAAATACATATTTCATTCTTATTTTTGTTTATTTTTATTACGTTTATTTAATTTGATTATACTTTTGTCTTGTATTATGTTAGATCTTTATTTTTGTCAAATTTTAATTAATTTAATTTTTTATTATAAATGTTAAAATGGTTAAAAAATGTATGTCAAATTCTTTGTTTTTTCTTTTAAATATTTTAAAATCTTTTAAAAAAAAATTAGTTTTAAATAAAGGTTAAATTGTTCCATTGGTCCCAAATTTCGTATGAAAATTTGAATTTGATCCCTCATTTGAAAAAAGTGTTAAATAGGTCCCTAATTTTGGAAAGTTGTCTCAATGAAGTCCCTTCCGTTAAAAATGCAGAAACGGCGTTAAGAGCACAGTGACGTGGAAATGGTGAACGGAACTGAACAGTGAAGTGGCATATTGAATGTGGTACACGTGGAAATATGAAATGGTTTAATAATTACTGTTATTAATAGGTTGTAATAAAACTGTAATTAAGCTGTAATAGGTTTTGGGATTAAGCTGTAATTAAGCTGTGTAATAAAACTGAAAGTGAAAGGGTTGTAATAAAAGAGAAAGGGCGAAATTGGGATTCAGGGTTCGTCTAGGGTTTTTTGAAATCGGAAGAAGAGGTGTTGGAAACTTGGCTTTCGAACAGAAGCATCGCGAGGGTGTGGGATGTTTGTGCTGGAAATTTAATGCGGAGAAGACTGTATTGCTCCTCACATTCATCCCGCAAATAGAATCAAATTTTAAAATACATTACGATGTATTCATGAATCATGAAAAAGAGAAAAAAATAATTAGAGAATATTATGT
>Ga0214543_1005101_pt1 | contig 24462 bp, 12 predicted proteins | sample CNSS2metaG_FD_160094 | JGI IMG/M metagenome (GOLD analysis project Ga0214543, IMG submission 160094) | Root nodule microbial communities from cowpea collected in UCLA plant growth center, Los Angeles, California, USA - CNSS2 | ecosystem: Host-associated > Plants > Roots > Nodule | place: USA... | reverse complement strand
TATATATATATGTTTGTGTGTATATATATATATATATATATATATATATATATATATGTGTGTGTGTGTGTGTGTGTGTGTGTGTGTGTGTGTGTATGTGTGTTTTTAAAGAGTTGAATACAATCTTATTCAGAAAAAAGTACAATTGTTTCTGAATTTGAATCTTCCAGAGACAAAAAAAAAAATCAAAGAAGAACGTGGAATAAGACAGGGATGGAGGACGCCACAATCTACCAAATTGATAAGTTAAGTGAATATTCATCACAAAAATATTAATCTTTGATAAGAATCTGAGGCCTAAACCAAGAACAAATATAATCATCTTCTTAATGAAATAAAATTCAATATATGACTTATGACTGAGAGTGTCTACATTAGTTTTTAGTACCTCTATATATAGCCACATAAGTTAAAGAAAACCTAAAAACTCTAAAAGAAAGCAAAAAAAATCCAAAAACATAAAAACATAAACTAGTTTCTAGAAGAAAGCTCAAAGCCCAAAAACGTAGAAACATAAATTAATTTTTCTAAAAATTATTTTTCAAATGTGTTCATGATCTTCATGTTCTTTAAGTTTCCCTCTTCATGACACATTAGAAGTTTCAAGAAGATATGTTTTGATCTTCAACTTTGTCAAATATCCTTTGAATTACAAATATTCTTTCTCAAGTGTTCTTATATATGTTTAAAAGATAGTTATCTATCATACATTTATTCTTAAAGAGAATCTGTCTTTAAATTTGTACCACTTGAAGTTTAGGATTATCAAATACCTCATATAAGAGACATTACCACTCTCAAATGAGGGTATATCTACAAAAAATAATATAATCCTCAAGTCTTATATGTGTATTAGATAATAATAATAATAATAATAATAATAATAATAAATGTTGTAAAGGATATGTAATATTTATTTTGTGAACTGTACTATTTATAATAGTTGCCTAGTTGGGCTTAGGTTGTTCAAGTGATTACTTGTTTTAAACTTTTTAAAGTTTCTTTAATCTTACTTGCTCTTGCTCTATTATGCTTGAGTTCTAGCGAAAATGTTAAATCTTTATTAGTCCTGTCCAAGATGGTTTCACGTTATATTTTTTGAAGATATTTTTGGTTATATACAGTGCAATGTAAAGTCAGGATTTGTTTGTAAATGTAAAACTTAGTTAAAGTATACACTCATAACTTTTTTTATACAGTTTAAATTTAATTAATTAAGCATTTTGAAATTTGTTATACTTAATGCTACTATCAAATTTCATATAATTTAAATTTTTATAACCATGCTATTTATTAATGAAAATTAAAATCTTTAAAATATCGTATTATCCGTTGAAATAAGTGATATGATAAACTTCTAAACAATTTCGAAATTGTGTTAAAAATTTGTATGCATTACCTAAATTATAACAGTGTAAATTTTAATAGTTGTGTTGATTAAATTTCTATTTTATAAACATTTATAAAAATATAATTTGATTAAGTTTTACACATACATAACAATATCTAATTAAAAAAAAGTTAGAATCAAATCAAAGAAATGAAAAAAAAAATGGGTAAACATGTAAACAGTGCAAACAGTCTAAATCCCAAGCCTACGTTTAATGTATATAATTAATTAATTGCTTTAGTTTGATATTATTTCTTACATTTTAGCAGTTACATTTAGAACTGATATTTTTATAGAAAACCGAACACATAATGTTATTAAGCGACAAATAGAAAAATAATGGAAATAATGAAGTAGTTGCTAAGGTAAGAATGTACATAGAATAAGAGAAAATATAAATATGTGGAAATTTCAATTATAAATTTCAGTTTATTGGTTGTCCATTTATTATCTCACTTTCCTTTAAGTTAATTCGAACATTAAAATGTCCTTGTTCAGGAAATCTTATCAGACACATTAAAATTTCTTACTCCTACATGATTGGTTTCTTTTTAATTAGCATTAACTAATATATATTTTTATTTTTATTTTTCAAGTAACCTTACTAATAAGTTATAAACAACATTACTGCTAAGTCATTATTGATTTTTGAAATTAAAATCCTGCCCTTCTCAAAACTGCTAATGGCAAAATTAATAGTCGCACTTTTTTTTTTCTTGGGGCAATGGTGGTAACATATTGGAAATTGAAATCGACACCGGCTCATTTTTCATATAAATGTGAGCAACTATTCTACAAATTTTGAAATCACATTTGTTTAGAAATTTTAGGGTTATGGCATTTTGAAAAAAAAGTACTGAATATAATATTGATTGTGGACAATTGTATATCATCTTTTTTCGTTTGTCATAAAATCATTATTAATATTTATGATAAAATAATTCTAATATTTTAGATTAAAATAATAAATTATTTATTTTGTCCATCTCATATTTTAGACAAATATGTTTACATATTTTAGAATAAAAATAATAAACTATTTATTTTTTAAAATCTTCTATCACTATATAACAACGGTTATTGGATAAACAATAAATACATTAAAAAATTCGTATTCTTTTATCCATAATCAACTATCTACCTACTTCATAGGACTCTTAATTATATCTTAAAAATTTTAAATCATTATTTTGTTATGCACAATTATTAAGGAAGACAAGCATACGATGTAATTACATTTATGCTAATATATTTAACTTGTACAGCTTGGTTGTTTTTATTTAAATTATAAATTATACATAAAATATAAAAAAATATATACATGTATTTTGATCAAATAAATATATAAAATTAAAATTTATATAAATATTGAATTTATATTCATTAAAATAAGATAAAATAATATTAAAAATACGAAGACACAACACAATTGTGTTTACATATGATTTAGCTTTACGATTGAATCGTTAATTTTTCTTAACACTTCTCTCTATTAATACTTTTTCATCAAAAAGATAAATAGAAAATCTGAGGTGCATTATTTAATGTACTTTATGGTAAACAAAATCCAACAGACCTTTTTCTTAGATTTTGGTGACCTACTCTGTTGATATGAGCCTGGAAATATTATCGGTGGGTGTTGATTATCTTTGTGATTATTCTGTAGCATTTATCCAACCCACTGAGGCTAAACTTCAAATCTGTTTCTGTTGTTTCTAAATTTTTGGGCCCAATGATACCCTTGTCAACTAACATTCAAGCAAGCCCATAATTTCTTTATGTGACCATCAACACCTATTCACATTATTTATTTCTGTACATCCTCTTATATTTCAATGCAGCTAAAGAAATATATAAATAAAATGACAATTAAGCATAAACTTAATATGGTTCTTGTCATTTTTACCAGTCCACAATCTTTATAGTAGAATGACCTTAATATTTCATAAAACATACGATTTGTTGGATATGGTTGTCAAATCACTCTTTGACAACTATCCTCAAACGGATATTTATCATAAAACTAATTTATAAGATAAAGTTTATACTCAATTATATATTTAAAATTATTTTATCTATAATCAATGTGATATTTTTAATACACATTTTTCATATTGGAATATAATGAAATTAGACATTAATAGATTGTCTGATCATAGATAAAACAATAAATCAAACAAACATAAATTTGTTAATATATACTCTAATTCATGATTATAATCTTATATTAAAAAGTAGACGACTTTACACATAATTCAACTCTATAAAATTAGCTTGTAAAACAAAATTTATATTTATTTATATATTATAAAATTGTCTATGGTCGTAGACTTCACATATTTATTTAAATAAAATTACGTGAAATTTAACATAAGATGCCAAAACGTTTAACTCGATGTGATCAACAAAATCGAACCAAAGAAGCTTCCATCATGAAAATACTATATATAATGATGAAATACCATATTTGAAAGAATATGGTGGTCCAAAGTTGTTCCAAACAGCTGAGTGGTGAAGATGATAAATGGTTTTGTTCACCACAAGAGATAAAAAATTTGACTCCTTACCCAATTAGTAATAATGTTTAGTTTAGATATAGAAAGAGAGGTAGAGGGAATCAAGTGGGATGGGACAACCTCAATAGAAAGCAAATATTGGTACTAAATCTGTTAATTGGTTAGGTTTCTATAAGTAGAAGTAGAGAATGTACAAGAGTTAGTTTAAGGTGGAACAAACTTCTATCATTCTTTTTCTTCTTCACTTTGGGGTCCATTAGTATGGAGTAGGAGGAAGATATTTAATATAAAAAAAAATCATCTTTTCTTTGTGTTAGAATCTATATTATTCTAAACCAGTCTCTAGGTTTGATGAAGTAGTTATCAAAGTTGAGATAGGATTCCATAATTGGTTGCCCCACCACCAGTTTGATGAGATACATATTGTTCCAATAATCAAACCCAAGAATGTGTTATTTTTCACACATTCTACACTTTTCAACTTTATGGTGTTAAATGTTTCTGGAAGTTTCCCTTCCCATCATATCTCAAATTATACATTCCTCATCTCTCATCAAATGTTCTAAGGGACTTTAAGTATATTAACTTCACAAAAAATGCAGAATGACTTCTACTCTTGATAATATGTTTATTGAGTGAGACTATTAAGCTATTAATTACTTTGTCAATTTTATTTACTGGATATCCCACATACTTTAGATAAATAATCAATTTATAGTAAATAAATAAAACCATCTTCATCTTATTAACTAGTTTTATAGAGATATTTTAAATTTAAATTTATTTTCTAATATAGTAGCACAGTTTATTTTAACGTTAGACCTATCATGTTATTTATCACTTGGTCATATTAAATCATTTATTAATATAAATTAGGTTTAACTAAGCTCACTTAATAGTATTCTCAATTATTTTTAAGGATGATTTAGTTGTTGAAAATTTATATTTGTAATGAAAAAGAAATTGAAAACTAAAATAATAAATGTAAAGTAAGTGTAAAAATTTATTAGGTGTGAAATGGAATAATCTAACATCACCAAATAATACCATCATATAAAGTTTGCGTTTCAACATATATATATATATATATATATATATATATATATATATATATATATATATATATATATATATATGTGCGCGCGTGTGTGTTTCTTTTTTCTCTAGATAATGGACTTCTAATTTATTCCGGACTAGACAAACGACACAATCCACTTAATGGGTCTTTGTTGAAGACATTAAGCCCAAAATATGAAGTCTTGATTCAAACAAACCCCCCCAACACTACATGGGTAATTATATAAAGGTGTTTGGAGGAAAGTTATCCTATCAAACGAAGATACCACAACTTTCAAGTAGTTTTGGGCTTCATATAAATATATATGTTACATTTGTTATAATAGTTTTGGGCTTTATAATTACAATAATAGTTCTATTAATTTTTGTTATCTTAAAAAAATAATACACATGCAGGTTTTCATTAATTTATATAATCAGAATGTTATAAGTATTTAAAATAAATTTTTAATATTTAAAATACTATTATTTTTTTTCAATAAAAATATTGAGATATAAATAAGACTCTACACTAAAATGTATTTTTTTCTATTCATCTATATAATAAACTAATAACTAATTCATTGTGACTAATAAAAGTGTTAAATTAGTTTTATTTAATAATACTATAACTTATATTTTAATTCTAAAAACTAAAAATTAAGTGGTTACATTTAATAATAATAAAAAAAATAAAAAAATTCTTCCACTAAAAAACATATCTACTTATATAGAAAACAAATAGTTTTATTTTATTAATCATTTTATAATAAATTCAGGGAATAATTTTTTTCATAAATTAATACCTTCCAACAACTTTATTATACAAACACTATTACAAAAAAAATATTTTTCTTTTACGTCTAATATTTTTTTTCTTTTTACATCGATTAATAATCTAAACGTCGATAATATATTTACATTAAAAATATTATTTACAAAATGATATCACACTTTTTTTAACGTTTGATATTTTATAATAAAACATAACATCAATTGACCTATTTTTTATCATTGAAATAAAGAATGAAACATGTGATTAAAAAATAAATTGATGAATTCTTCCAAATTATGTAGTTTAGTGACAAACCTAGTCAACTAATACATTTATATGATTTTAACAAATATAAAAAAATATAAACTTAAATATGATTTTGGTTTCTAAAATGTATTTAACTTTTTTTCATCTAATAAAGTGTTTGTCCCTGAAAGTAGTTTTTGTTTTCTGATATCTCTCAATTTTTAACCTTTTAATTGGTCCTAAAATTGTTTTTAGAATTTTCTTTTATATATTTTCTAAAATAAGGTTTCACATAGTTTTTTGAAGTCAAATAAAAGAAGTTCACAAATTTATTAAGAATTAATCCAATTATATATAATATGTTTCGTTAATTTTCTTTCATAGAGTTTTATCTAATCATGAAACTATTGTTTATCTCCTATAAAATATAAATGATTCGAGAGAAAAAAAATCTCTCTCATTCATTTGAAGAAGTAAAATCACTAATCATACATCAACATCAGAATATGGACAGATATAACGTTTTACTACAACTGCATCAATTTCTTCTCCTTTTCCATCTCATAGTACACTTCCTTCAGGATGGAAAGACAGGAAAGGTGAACACATGAATTCTATGCCAAAGTAACAAATATTAAACTTTTTACTACACCTATTAAATGATTATAATCATAGAAAAAACTACAAAATTAAGAGTTCAAAAATCATTGAATTTCGGAAACTTTTTCCGACAAATTATTTCAATCAAATTGTTAAGAATTAAAAAATGTCAAACATATGACCTGACAAAAAGTAATTAAAATGTAAAAAATATAATCTGAGGCCAATCACATTCTTGTAATTATTACTTTTGTACATATAATTTGTTCGGTATAAAGTAAGTGAGATTGGTTTTAGTCTAAATATCAATTTAATTTTATATATTTTATGTATTTCTTTGGATTGGTATGAGAACATTATTACCCCTTCATTTTCACATTTTTATTGGAAATTATATAAAAATCTTTTCACATCTTCAAATATTTGTATAGTTTGTTTTTAACTTTTCCTATTGTAAAAAACTTGATAAATAAGACAAATTATAAGTGTAAATATGCATCGATCCTTTATATAGAATTTTTATAGATTAAAAGGTGATTAAAGGAAAAGTGGTATAATAGAAGAAGAACTTGAAGATGTGGTGATAGTATAGTAAGACATTTACTAAGGCTATTGAAGGAAAGGGGAATGTAGGTTACACTCTGCTTTTTTGTTTTTTCTAAGGTCGAAAGCAAATACAGTGTTGGAGACCAAATAACAAATTGATGGCTAATGAAAGCAACCTTAAGAGTTATGGTTGGGGTGGCGGGGGACATTTTACCTTTTCCTCCTCATTCCTTTTACTTGTGTTAAACCTATTAATGTATTAAAGATTCTGAAAAATACATTTTTTCTGTTGTTTGAATATTTATTAGCTAGCATTGGCCGTTTCTTTAGATCCAAGCATACAAGGCGTTGTTCCCTCTTTAACTTTTTGTTCTTAATTGCTGTTCCCTCTTTATGTCTATGAAGAAACATGAAAAACTATGAAGGAACATGTGAGAGGGTAAAGAAAAAACTACGTTGGACACGTGGGGGTGAGGTGTTGAACGGAGAAGAAACGAAGAATAATATGATACAGTAGGTGGTGGTTTGGTTGTTTTGTGTGGAATGGGTTAAACAAAAGAAAAATAAGTTGATTTTGTGTCCCCGAGACCGGAGCGCGCATTATGATTTGAAGGTTTTAAAAAAGTGATTAGGAGATTCACACTTGTCACAATGTTCCACAATTCTGATTCTTTTTTGTTAGGGTTTGCTCCCTCCCATTGATAACATCTTTTTTCCCCAATGTCACTGTGCTCCCTCCCCTCTTCATTGCTTCCTTCCTTCAATTTATACTCATGTCTACCATTTCAGAATCCTACCACTGATACATTGTCTTAAAAACACAATAAATATCAACAAAGAAACAAAAACAAAAGTTGCATTTCTGAATATAAACCTTGCTTAGAACACCAATTTTAAGTGTTTGTAACCATTATTAAATTATTATTTTTTTATTGGCAAAGTTCAAATCGAAAGTGTTTCTTAACAGCTCTGGGTCTAGTTCATTTAGACTGACATAATACTAGAACATAAATTTAAGTATAGAAGCAAATGCTTCTACATTTTGCTTTTGAAAATTTTCACTTTACTATTTTATATATCATGTCTTGTATTAGTTAAGAAAATAAAAAAATAAAACTAATCAAAATAAATCATTAAGGAATGAGATTTGTTAGATTGATACATGTACGTGAGAGAAGAGTATGTTTGTATAAAGATTATTTTTAATTTGGAAGAATGAAATGGAGATGTATGATGTGAAAATGAATGACCTTAATAAATTTGATTAGACATAAAAGTATGAGAGAAGAAAAGCAATTTTATTTATATCTAGCTTGGATGAGTTTCTTTATAAGCTCATTCTGGAAAAAATTTAAAAAAAAAAAATCAGATTAGTCTTTTTATAAATTAACATTATTTTTAACATATTTTTAATTGATATTTATGTTTACATTGATTAATAGATACTTTCAAATTCAAAGGTACTTACTATAAATGTATATGTCTATTCTGTATATTTTATAAATTATAACATAAGTTGATTAATTTAGCTAATAACATCAGAATTTATTATTTATTGAAATAATTGCACCAAAAAAAGTTTACCGTTGTAATAAAATGTTGTATTTATCTACTGCAAATTAAAATTTATTAGAAAGAAAATTAAGAATAAAATAAATAATATTTTATTACAAGCTGAAAGCATTATTCAATTTAAATATTTTTTTAAAACTAAAACTATTAGACAGAAAGAGTATTTTGTATTACGTTCAATAGTATGATTAAATTATAAGTACCCATCATATCACTCTTATATAATTATTAAATAATTATGTCAATATATATATTTTTTCAATTTTCATAAAGAATTTACCTCTTTAATTTCATCTTGTACATTGTTTACTGGCTATAAAATATTGTGAATTAAAACAAATATTATAATATAAAATAATTAGTAGAATGGATAATTTAAAGAGTTATGGAAATTTAGAAAAGAGATATACACTATAGAGTGGGGAAGTTAACAGTTAATTATTATAATATTGGTGTAAATAATTGTTATCGCATAAATAATAGGTTTGAAGGAGAGAGAAAGGTTAAATATGTTGAATTATTAGAAAGATGGTACAAGTTTTTTGCATGAAAGAAAATGATAGTATCAGTAAGGTTGTTTGTTGTGTAGTTGAATGGTTGAAAAGGAAAAGAGAGGAAGGTTGTCTGGTAGTAAGTTAGGGGTAATAAATGCGCACAACTTCTCTTCATAAGTATGTTGTGGTGTGGTTGATGATTTTTCTGCTGTTCACAGAACCTTTCAAGGAACCTACATCAATATGTTTCTGAACACACAGCAGTTTATGTAGCATCACCACTTCCAATGCCTTTATATATTTTGTCTCTCCAATCAAGGTCACTCATGCGCAACACGATGATTATATCCATTGAACATTGATTATTGGATATTACATGTATGTACAAGGTTTCAGATATCGATGTTCTCTTGTCCACCCCATCAATTCAATTCTCTGCACCACACCCCATCTTCCTTCATTCCCTCCCTTCCACAACACTAATTTAAATCATTAATTTTATTTTTAACCTTCTCATTAATACTTTTAAATTGTTAAGAACTTCAATATCTCTCTGTAAAAGTTTGTATTGTACTACTAATTGAGGTTATGAGGAGGGTTGAAACAAATTATACAGTGAAAAATTGAATGGAATAAACACACGTCAGTGGAAGATGCCAAGTTGGAGTTTTGTTATTGACACGTGTAGCTGTCGGCTACCACGACAACATTTGAGGTCTAGCAAGCAATTACATAGAAAAAAGAAAAAGTGGGGTGCGAAGTGGCTCTGCTGCAGAGGAAGTCTTGATTCTACGAATAGGACCATCATCTCTTTCTTCGTTTATTTAAGCCCTTAAGGTGGCGGCTTGGTGAGTCATCATCATCACCCTTTTGCTACTTCCTCAATACCACAATGGGAAAGCACTCTAGTTCTTCTTCCTCCTCCATCAGCAGCAGCAGCAACCACCACCACCTTCTCATTTCCACTGCATCATCTCTCACACAAGAGCTTCCCACCGATCTCAGCCTTGGACTCAGCATTTCCGCCGCTCATCGTGGTGGCTCTTCTCTTTCAAGGTTTGTGTTACGCTACTACTTATCACGAAACTTTCATCAGTTGAAGACTGATTATATCATGTGTGTTGTTGATTTGATGATGTAGGGGGCATTGGCGACAACCACAGCACCCTCTGGTGAACATTTCACAAGGTGCTGAAGTGAATGATTGCAACGACCATAGCAGCTTCTTTGTGAAGGTCTACATGGAAGGCATTCCAATAGGAAGGAAACTCAATATACTTGCTCATGGAGGCTATTATGAGTTAGTGAGGACTCTTGAACACATGTTCGACACTACCATTCTTTGTGAGTCTGCTGCCCTTTATCAATTCAATTTCTTTTATTTTTAGTTCATAATCTGTTATGAAAATGTCCCTCTTTAATTCTTAGTTTACAAGAATGTGTTGAAAAGAGTGTATGAAATAACAGTGGAATATTGTTAACAGGGGGAACAGAGATGAATGGAGTGCAACCTGAGAGATGCCATGTACTAACATACGAAGATGAAGAAGGGGATTTGGTGATGGTTGGAGATGTTCCTTGGGAGTAAGTTGATTGATTCCTTATTGTCTCTGAGAAATCATTATGTGTTCCATTCTGTGTATTGATGTGCTTGTTGTTTCGATGGTGTAGGATGTTCTTATCCACAGTGAAGAGATTGAAGATAACAAGGGTAGACACATTTGGGTGTTAAATGTGCAGACACCAGCGGAGATTCCAATTTTGTCCTCAAGAGTGAGACTCTACTGTGGTGGCTGATCAGAAAAACTTTAGAAAATCTTACTTTACTTAGCTAAGCATGCACAGATAGATGTATATGCATAGCTCACTCTGCTCTTTCTTGGAAGATAATGGAAAAGAATAGTGTTGTACATTCCAATCCCTTCTGGACTAGTACTTTTGTTTCCTTTCTACAACTCAACTTCTAATTCACCATTACCATTTTCCCTCAATTTTCTTTATTTTCTTTCAAGACAGACGCCAAATGAAAGAAAAATAATAAATATTATTAATATGATGGGTAAATGAAACTATGCTCTACGACAGAGTCTTTCTGGTTTTTGCCTGCAAATAGAGTAATGTTACATTGCGGGCAAAGCAGGACAAGTAATTTGAGATTACAAATGCATTGAACACTTACTATTATCAAGGGTAGGAAAAATTTCCTTTATTCCCTTAAATACACTGCATGCGCCTCAATTTTGAAGACCTAACTTTCAAATCACATTTATGTGCGTTCGTATTCCAAACATATAAATAGATAGAAGAATTGATTGAAATAGTAGGATACCAATTCAATGCGTAACATGTCAATTCTTTAGATAGTTGAGCAATAAAAGTCATGTAAGGTATGTCAATTTATTAATCAAAAATTGGAAAAGGAAACACACACAAATTTGGCCTATTCCATATAAATGTTATATTTAATATCCTAACAATTTAAGATTTATGGAGATGCTCTAATATTGATTCTAGTGTATTTAACCAAGTCAAAAGAGGTTAGCATTGGCTACTTGCTATTTAATATTCCGTCTTTTCCTATATAATAGTCATTTAAGGCTTTTTGTTTACCATTTTTTTTTTACTTTTAATATGATTTTAAATAAGTTATCATTATAAAATAAAACCGATAAAAAAAAGAAGATAAAAAAGAAAAAAAGAGGAAGAAGAAAACATAAGAAAGAATTAAGACTAATTTCTACGTGTATTATTGCTAATAATAAAATATATTTATAGATATAAAATGAAACTCAAAAAAAGACAAATTAAAAAATTAATAAAAATATTTAAATCTCATTAAGACATGAGAAATAATCAATCAGCAAATCAATAGAAATCAATTTATTCCTACCAGCTACCTATTATATATTTTTCCATTTTTCCCTTCTCATTTGATATTAAAAAGATTTTGAATATATAGTAAAAAGAAAATAAAGGTATAACTAAATACTACCTTATAATTTTTAAAATAAAATTTAAAAGGAACAATTTTTTATTCAAAAAGTGTAAAACCATCAAGCATATAAAACAATGTTATTTAGCAAGCACGTGACTCCTTTTCCTTTTCCCAGACCATGAGACAATCGTCTTCTTTGATTTGAGCGAAAAGCTTTAAAATAAAACTAGATATGGTTAATGAAATTCAATAATAACTTATAAAATGCTTTAATTACAACAATCTTATTGTTTCATTTGTATATTAACTAACCTGATTTAGTTAATCATAATAGAAGAGTAATAAGCTGATAATGGACGATAATAATTGACTTCTAAACATCCTTTCAGAATGGCCAATTCCTCAATGGTGGTGTCTTTATATAAAAGTCAGGAATTCTTCTATTTACTAATTCTTTTAGTTAGGAGATAAGTCATGAAAGTCACTTATTAATATTATGAGAATCTATACGGGCACAACCCACTCACTCACCCAGAAATTTTAAAATGAGAAGACTAGATGTACATAAAATTTGTAAATTAAAAACTATAGGATAATAAAAGTAAAATAAAAAAAAAAATACACATAAGTTCAAATAATCAATTTAAGACATAAGGTGGCAAAATAAATTAAGAAAATGACATCTTCACTTCCAATTCCTTATTTTATCACAGTTTCTTTGTTTTGTTACTTCATTATTGATATTTATTTTTTGTACTCTCTCTCCCTCTTGTACATATTAAAATTTCCTCCGGCGACGAACATAAAACTTAGTTTGTCAACTTGTGATAGAGCGCATTAGTAAAATCCCATGAAGGAGGTAGTGGTAGATGCTTTCTTTGAACACATTATTAAATTCTTGCAAGAGAAACAAATCAATGGAAAAGAAAAAGATAAAATAATTAAGAGTTATTAGAAGGGTTCCTGATATGCACAATCCAAGTTAGGTCCAGTGTCGACGTTGAAGAGCTTTGTATATCTCTGGAAAAACCCAATCCGATCATTGACTCTTGCATCACCGGGAATCCCACATTCAAGTGCACCGTTGATTATGTTAGTGACCAAACCATAACCACATGTTCGATTCGCCGCTATGTCAGCTTCCGTAGGCACGTATTTCCCAACCATGACGTCGTGGCAAGAGGGTTTTGGCTTTTGCTCTGTCATCCAAAACCAGAGACCAGTTTTGAAGGCTATCACGGAATTGTTCGCCACAATCTCCGGATTCCTCAACCCGTCAAATCCCAACGCCTTCCCTGCTGGTCCATAGTTGTAGTTCCTGCACATAACCCTACTTGTTAACAAACTCTACTTCAAGAAAACATTAATAAATGAAGCAAGAAAGTTGTAAACAAAATGATACCAAGAAAGTTGAATGGGTCCTCTTCCCTTGTAACTTTTTCCAGGGAAGCATGGCCATTGGGTGTTGGTAGAATCACAGTAATTACTCTGAGGACTAATTTCTTCCTTGAAACACAAACCCCAAGCGAAAGGGCCATCGGGTGCAGTGGCCCACCCACCAGTGGTTTCATGGGAAATCTGAGCGAGAAACGCTGCAATCTCACGCTTGCGCGTGGCTAAACAACCGGTGCTACCAAATGCAGGGAAGGATTTTGATGCAAGAATGAAGGAGTCGTAGGTGTAGAAGTCTTTCGCAGGGCATGCAGTGTCATCTTTGTGTAGGAAAAAGGAGTCAAAAAATGTTTTTGTGATGAGAGAAGAGATGGGTATTTTGGGCTTCAACCATGCTTCGGCTCCAAAAGGTGCAGAGAAGAGAAGACCAAAAGAGAAAAATAATATGGGAAAGAATGAAGATGTCATTTGGTCACAGTGTGGTTGTTTAGTGTTGCTCACAGATACACTTTGTTGAAATGTGGCAGCAAGGAGCAAGGCTTTTTATAGATGTGAAGAGGGACTAATTTCCCTGATATAGGTGCTATTTGTCTTAAATTAATTTGGAATATGTTTAGACAAACTTTTCTATGAAACAAAATAAAACTATACGAACTTTTCAAAGTTTTTAAATTTAATTTATATATAAGTAAAGTAATATGATCATTAAAGTAAGAAGGGATGCTTAAGAGAGAGATAACTCTACTGTTATAGTTTATGAAATATTATTCCTTCCTTCTTAAAGCATCAATAAAATCTTATTAAAAGTTACGTACAACAATTTGCTTCTAACATGCAACCATTTTCAAATGTTAATTTAATTTAATTTTTTTAAATTTTGTTCTTGCATAGAAGATGGAAAAGGTCAACTCTACTGGGTGGCCTGAGGTTATTTTAATGGAATTCCTTGTACTCCACTTTTAGTGGTACAGGCCTCCTTAAGTTTTTTTTTTTCAAGTTCAATGGATTGACTAAGATATCCACGAAGTTTCTGAATTATTTGAAAACTTTCTAAATTTTTTTGTAATTAGGTTTTGTAAATGTCAAAAATCTCTAGCACTCGTGACCGCTTAAAACTGTAAACAAATTATAACTAATGATGATTTTATTAAAAATTCCAGGATCTCATTTTTTACAAAAAATCTTATGATCTAAGAGTCAAGTAAAACAATTAAGTTTAGATAATAATTGAAAAGGTTAAGTATCATTTTGTGACCTATTTTGTTTAATTGGGTATATTATATAGATCCGCCTTATTTAACCTTTTATTTCTATACAATTTACCTTAAATTAGGTCATAAATAAGACAGCTTAATTCACTAAAATACCTAAAAATCATTCTTGTTTATTTGTTAATTAAGTGACCCACCAGTTATGTATTTATTTTAGTGTATTATGATATCATATTAATTGATATTACTATGTTTGGATATATATATATATATATATATATATATATATATATATATATATATATATATATATATATATATATATATATATGCAGTTTACAGAACAAAAAATGCATATTTAGGACTGTTTGTGCTTTAAAAGATTTTATTTTATGGAGGATATAATTTGATGTTATGGAATCGATAGGACAATCCTAAATGCACTTAGTATATGATATTATTTTCAGCAAATAACTATGTTTTGATGCTTTAATTAAAATTATTATTTTTATTCAAAATAAAAAATATAATAAGTATATTGGATTAAAATTTTATATTTAGTTTTTTTCAATTCTATGATTTAATCATTGTTATGTTTTTAAGAAATAAGTTGTATAATTAAAGATAATAGGTATATATAGAGAAAAGGTGAAAAATATAGTGAAAAGGTGATTATTTGAAAAGATAGAGAGAGAGTTGAATAATTGTGGGCAGTTAAGGGAGCACTTGTTAAGGTGGAAATGGAGTGTTGACATAATAAGCCATTCAAAACGTGGATTTGGATATTAATATTGGCCTGCAGGCTTTTGGCCACAGTTGCCAAAAAATAAATAAATAAAATGATAAAAAATTCTGTAGTTAATTTATTTTGCATAAAAAAGAGGTGAATAAGACAGAAAGTAGAGACAAGAGAAGAGGATATGCAGGTTTGTTTAAGCAAATAGGTGTGGTTGGTTGGTTCTGTATTTTTGCACCAACTTCATTTTCTATGAAATGATGAAAAGAAGAGTTATGAGAAAGGGTTTTTTGGGTAATGACTCAGTGCCCTTCCCACCAAATGAAGAACGGTTGACTTTCACTCTATCACTCATCACAAATTAGTTTCATAAAAATTAATTAAGGAATTTACTAAATAATTTTAAATAATTAATTCAATCTATTGATATTATATAGGAAGTGGTCACGAATTCTCTTTTTCTTTTTCTTTTTTTTTTATCTAGGATATGAAAAATGAAAACTGATTTCTAAACCTATCTGTTGCATACATCAAATAATATTTGGTGACTTATTTTATCATTTTTATACGTATCCATACATACATTTATTCAAAATATTCATGATTTCGATCAAATGGGATGGTGTAATTTAGATTGTATTCGCATAATATCAAAAGTAAAAATATCACGAAGCATCATAATTAATATCATAGATTGTATTCACATACCATCATAAAATTCATAAGCCACCATCATCTCTTGCCACAGAAGAAGCACACATTTTATTCACTCAAAGTGTAGAAAGGCCTCTACAAGACCAAAATGATGCCCCTCCAACTTACCCTGAATTAAAATATGGGCCAGTCTTGAAAAAAATGTCATGCTACCCACTCCGTACATTAAGCCCAATTTATTCAACTTTGAAAAAATTGTGGGCTTTGAGGCCCACATTCAGCGTAGAAAGTGTCCCACTAACCGGTCATGTTTTACATTTATCTTACCCGGATTCTGTTGGTTAAACTGAAAATTGAGATCGTAATCGGTCAATTTCTTTTTATAAATATTAATCACAACAAATTGTAAAATATAATTATTGTCATCATTTATCATCACAGACTTAGTTCCAACACATCTCAGAATCTCTGACCATAATCTTCCATCGCATTTAACATTAAAAGAACATATGTTACTTCATTTTAATGTTGTTGGCTCCAAATAATCATATTCATGTGAAACCAATTATCTCCAAGTCCAACGCGTATTAACCTTCTCTCAAATAAAAAAAAAATGAATCCAATTCATATTAAAAAAATAATAAAACATGATGTATTAAAAAGAAAGAATATGTCATTTGATGGAAAAAAAAAGAATTGAAAATGGGATACAGTTTCTAGTTTTTCCTTATGGATGAGTGAGATCCGTAATAAGTTGGTCCAACACGAAGCCTGACTTTTTAGGTTAAAAAGTGGCCACCCTAATTGCTATATAGAGCCATACAATATACAAATTATTGCTTTAATTTATTTTTTAAAGCATCTCTTTGTCGGTCTTTTATGACTAACTAACATCCTTGTTTCTACTTTGCGAGAATTCAGATTGCAACCACTCCTATGCACACTCCTTCCTATTTTTGCTAATGTATATATTTTTTTTCTCTAATTAATTAATCTCGTAAAATACATATGAAGATTATATGGAGATATAGATTAATAATTCCAATTTATTTTCAATCTTTTGGCTTGCTGCAACCACTTCATCATCCTAAAACCCTTTGCTTCACCACACATCCTCCTAATTTCAAAAACAAAAGCATGGAGCTGAGGAACAACAGGCGTAAAACAATTTGGCCAATAATATTTAATTAAGTTTGGAGTTTCTTCTTTCGATCTAATTTCTATTGAAAATATTCATTCTATTTAATATATATTTTTTTATATTTTTCAATTAAATTTATGTTGTTGATTGGTTCTATTGTTAATTGAATTAAGGAAGCGGTTATCTTGTTTTCGTATAAAAAAGTACATAATGAAATTTTAAGTTTTTCATAAATAATTAAGTCCTTATAAAAAAAGTTATGTTGTATTAAGTTTTTCATAAATATAATTTTTAGTTTAGTATTTAATTTTAAAAAAATGGAACAATGTCATTTTTTTTATTATTAAGTAGTTTTGTAGAAGTTTATTTTTATTGTTATCTAATAATTGATGATGCTACGGTTAACTACAAAATCTAACAATCATAATTTATTCATCTTCAAAATTAAATAATACGAACTTGATAAGAAAATATACAAATTTTAAATATTCAATAAAATAATTTTTAAATAAAATATTAATTAAGAATATTTGAATTTATGAGATATTTAAAATTTGATAATTTTTTGTTTATTTTCCATACACAAAGAATTACATCATTACAATTTACAATCCAAGGTAAGAATCATATCATCATATTTAAAACAAAATCAAATCCCAAATAAGCAACTGGAAAACAAAAATTTTAAATACTCAATAAAATAAAAATATTTTCTAATAAAAGCTAAACTAAAAGTATCCAATATACTCAAAGCTTAACCATTCCTCCATGAAACAAGTTAAAAAAGATCGTTTTCAATTAGTTGAGTATTTTTCTCTTTATCTCTCCCACACTTTAACTTCTTCAGAGACGCACGTATGTTATGCGTGTGCTGACATAAAGTTTTATAAATGGATCGATCTTTGCCTCAGAAAAGTGACAAATCTCATCAAACTTGTTAATTTTTATTGATTAAAAACATATTTAAAATGCTTCAGTCAATTTACACGTACAGGGATTAAAAACCCCTAAGAAAAATATATACTTACTAATTTAGAAAAGCAAAATCCTGAATGTACAAGGAAAAGAAAAGGCAAGTTAAAGAGAAACGCTGGCTTTAATTATTTGTGGTGCTAGTAGTAAACCTAATGCTTCATAATAAGAGATTAAGAGTCTATTAGTTTATTATAATAGTAATAAATATTAATATTATTATTATAATTGTGGAAGCGTGAATTGAGAAGGAACAAGTAGCAGCTAGCTACTGACATACACGTGAAGTTTGGGTTGGACTTTGATCCTTTTAAGATTGAACGTGCGGCCGAAATCCTACTATTGGGTTGAATAACCGAAATATAGTAATAAATAAAAATATTAAAATAACAATAAACAACACTAAATTCAAAGAAAGAAGGAAATTCGTAAAAATTATTAAAATTAATTAGAAACTTATGATTTAGTAAACTGCAAAAAAATAAATAAATAAAAAATTCTGAAACACGTTTATATCAGTGTATTTCTCATGCATTGAAGTGTCGCGTCTGTTTATTTTGACTAGGTCTTCTCATTTGTTCTCGCACTCGCTGTCCCCAACTACAATTTGTAACCCCTTTTTTCTCTTCCAAAAATAAAAAATAAAAATAGGGAAACACCTTTTCTAATATATTTTTTATCAATTAAAATTTATTAGAAGTCACAAAAATATTTAGATATGAGGTCTAATTTAATAAAAGTTTTATGTCATTCTATAATTTTATATAAACTGTAATGAATAAAAGAAATAGTAATTATAATATCCTTTTATTGAAGAAATGAAGAGTTGAGAAAATGCCAAAGTTGCAGAAGAAGGAGTTGAAAATAAAAATACATTCTGAGAAAGTGTGACTAAGTTCGAAGATGGGAGAAAAGAGATTTTGTGGTTCAAAAGTGGCATTTAATGTTTGAGCATCACTTTCAAGATGCAGCTTTTGAAAGCCCTAGTCGTGCAGCAACTGCAACGCTTCACCAAATGCAAGTCTTTCCAATTTGTCTATATCTCCTCAATATTCCTCACTACTCCACCATTTTCCACTTTATCATAATTGCTACTCTCGCTTTATTATTATCACTTAAAAATTAATCTATATGCATCATTCTAAATGTAATTAATCCATTTATCTCCGTATAATAACTAAAGCTGCTTATTTGATGGAACAGGTAAAAAATCAATTTACAGGGTTTAACAGTTTGATTTTAAATTTACTTTAAAGCTGTATATAATTTTAAGAAGAGATTTAAATTATAAACAGGTTTTAGAAATTTGAGTAAAAGAAATGTGAACTAGACTTAGATGAAGATTGAATATCCAAATGAAGAAAAAGAATTCTGATTTGGAATTTAGTGAAGATATATTTTAGTCCAATTGTGTAAAATATACTCTAATTGAAGATGAATGGAATGTGTTCTAATCAAGACTAAAGCCAAAATATGTCTTCACCAATGATATCAAGTCAATATCAATTATCATGTTAATTTTTACTATTATCTTACTCGTATTTTATTAATAAAATTAACTTTTTTTTAACATTTTTAACCTTCAATTTTATCTTATTTTTTAAATAAATACATTTTACGTTATACTAATATAATTCTACTATTAATCATCATTTTTGTATGTGTCTAATTTAATGATAAAAAGCTTTGCTCCGAATCCAGACGAGTTAGCAATCTTCATAAACAAGAAGAACAACCAAAATATGAAATAATGGAGAAACAATAGCATCAAACGCCACAAAAGCGGAGTCCAGTGTCTAACACCACAAAACAAGGTTTTCCATCAAAGCAACTGGTGTTGGACGATACACAAATAGTTAGATGCTACAAAGTCAGAGAGTATCTTCATGTTGCAGGACTCGCCATTGCCAAGCGGCCAAATACAACGTTGGACGTCACTCTCAATATTCTTAATTTCCATAGTTCATAGTTACTTGTTTATGCACAAATTTACTTTATTGTATAAAACCTTAAATTATGAACCTATCTTTAGTCTATATTAATTATTATAATTGCGTGATTATTTAGTGTTGCATGAGTCTCTTGAAAAATCATATTCTGATCCTACCGGTTACTATTTGCAAGATTTGGTACACTGATAAAATATTAATAATCACTCACTAACAAATATCTCAACTTAGAGGAATCAAAAGATTTTTCAACCAAACTCCAAATAAAAAGATGTTTCTGTTCAGGTTGGCTAAGCATGTCTTAATTAAGTCCAAGATAAAGATCAACTAATAATGAGTTAATATTTTTCCAATCAATATACAATAGTGAAGTGAAGATATCTTAGTTGTGCTGTGGCTAAGTAAGAAAAGTGTCAACTAAAATTGAGTGATGCACCCAGGTTAAATTGATAATGGCTTATTAAGGATGTGCTTAATTATAATGTTTTAATCAAGACCATGTCAATTAAACCTCAATTAAGATCAACTTAATAATGTTTTAATAGAAATTGAGTTTATTATACTTCGACTAAGGTTGAGTCACTTGAAACCAACTATATATTATTGCTGTTAGATACTTAATTCAACAACACTATGTCTTATATAAAGATAGTTATGAGTTGAAGATATTAAGGACTACAATTTTCAAATAATATTAAATTATTTTTTTATAGTTATAAAGGTTACGAGACTAAAGTGACAACTTATTTTCAATCTATTTTAAAAATTACTTAAATTGAGACTAAGTGACTTAAAGACTCTTAAAGAGATTAATAAAAAAAAATGGAATGACTTGGATAGATAAAAGGTATAAAAGTCATGATTAGGTGCGGAAAAAAAAAGAGTAGACTAATAAAACCTGAGAAAAGAAATGCTTCAACTAAAAGTACATCAAATAAATATTAACAAATGATCTAATTGAGTATGAAAGAAAGGTAGATTAATAAAAACGTAGAAAAAAAATGCTTTCAACCAAAAGTACATCAAACAAACATTGAATTCATATATCTAGTTTAATAAATTGGAATTATAATCTAAGAAAATGGACTTATAGGAAATCAGTAATTTGAAATGAACTTAAAGTGGTTTAGCTTAAAGTTATTATGAATTGGTTTTAATCATTTGATTTTTTTTTTTCACAACTCTAATTATGTTTCATACTAATTTTCAGCATATACATAATAAAATGTTAATTATTTATTTTCTTGATAAATTAAAAAAATGTAAACACGTATCTAAAAAAAATTGATATGCACAATGCATTTTCAGGGTTCTGACCCAGCCAATATTTAGCCATACAACGTTTATTCATCTTATAAAAAAGAAAGATTTGAAGAGTCAGAAACAACCCATCATGTAACAGTGGTACTATTTAGCTACATTTCCTTTACTTTTTGGAAAATAATTTTCTCTCCATCCTTGGATGTTGGAATGGATTACTTTTGTTTCTACCCTAATTTTGGTAGACCCAATTAGTACTCTTGTGTTGTATGGCCTAAGTTTTCCATGCTTCTTATTGTAACATCACACTCAATGCCTCATCTCATCATAATAAATTTGGACGAGACAAGAAAAGAGGGTCTACCCAAAATTCCTAGCAAAAAAATAATCAATCTTTTAATTTGAAATCAATATTTATTGTCTTGTCTCTCAAATAATTAAAAAAAAATCTAAAAGTGATATATTCATTGTGAGAGTGAAGTTATTTTAGAAAATTAATATAAAAAAATAAATTATGAAGTTTGGAATAGAGGGAGTAATCTGTGAGAAGAAACCCTAAAAAGGCCAGTGTTCCAACTTGTAGTTCCATCTGAGAAGAGTAATGAGTAATGAATATGGTGCTAGTTGGTAAGCACGACGTGATGATCAATGAAAATGAGTTGTAGATTTGAAGTTTGGAGAGGCAACTTTGTCAAAGTAATGTACAAAGAAAGAGGAATTTGAAAGAAATTTGTGTAACTTGGCATTGACTTGAAGATATTCCTAAAGCTTGAACACATCTTATTCACATGGAAAGAGAAATATGGCATTAATTTCTCATTGTATGAGGTAATCAGAATATATTATTGTTCATTCTCTGCCATCGTTGAACATACTTGGGTTCTGTATATGATTATTTATATTTACTACTCCACGAGGAGAAGAAAAACTACACGGATATTCATATCAAATCAAACGCCAAATCCAGATTTCAGAACCATTAAGTCATTGACTAATTAATCTCAATTTATTTTTTTATGTGATCTCCTTCTAGTAGCACGCATGCTGGTTATATCAATCCAACAAAACCTTAATTGTCTTATATGGAATCAAATAAATAAGCCTTCACATTTTTCTCATTAGTTACTATTTTAACAAACGCGATAAATGGTTTTACATTAACTACACAGTTATTGGAAATAGACCGCAATACAATTTTACAGAAAAACAAAAATAAAACTTTTTAGGAATTCAAAGTTGCTTGAAAAACTATATTGTCACACGAAAATGATTTATTTATTGAGTCTTCCTCCCCGTAACTTGGTTCAAACTAAATTCCAACTCATCAAACGCAAAATTGTATGACCCGTTTACGTTTTTTGTTAAATAACTTTAAATTTTGTTAATGAGTAAAATTTAAATAACTTCTTTATAACTTTATTATCAAATTCAAAAAAGAAATAAAGATAAAGATAATAAAAATTACACGGTAAATCAGTCGTGGTAAGTGCAAGGTTTTGCCGTTTTCATTTTTAAAGTAAAAAATTTACTACATATATAATTTGTAATTGTACGAAATTATAACTTTTTTATATTTGGTACATAAACTTGTTTTTTAATCATATATGAATTCTTTATTATTTAATATATTTTAATAATTCTATTAATGTTAAAAAAAATATGTATGATTCTTTGATTTGAGTTGTTGATGACAATACTTTATCAAAATTTAAATTGTCTTATTACTCAAAAAGAAAAAGGAAAAATATACTTCCCTCTTGAATATTTATTCCTGTTATCTTAAAATATATCTTTCATTTGTTTAAAAATGGGAATGTATTACACTTTATTTTTTTATTTTGTTAAAATTGAATCTCTTATGAATAACCAATTTAGGCAAGATAGTAATGTGGGCCGGCTTGACCCGTAAAAATACAAATAGGGTTGGTCCACCCTGCATTTTAAACACGGATTGAAAAGTTTGGTTTGTCCTGCATAAGTGTGGACTCATGGGCCTGTCGGTCAACCCGTTTTTTTTTTCTTTTTTAATACTTATAATAAAACTTTCAATGTTCAACCAATTGAGAAACTTCAACAAACTCACAAAATTAAGCAAAAACTTTGAGGAATTGGATGATAAATTGATAATTCAACATTTTCATCATATTCATATTCGTATTTTGACATAGTATTATTCAAATTTTAGTATATTCAAAAATACATAATACTTGTATTTTTCAGTCATATAAGAATTTGGAACATTCATGCAGAAATGTAAAAAGAAAACCATTGAAATATACAAATGCAAGTTTTTTTTATGCGGGTCAACGGGCCACAGATTATGCGGAACGGGTTTTAGCGGTCCTACAAGTTCAATGTCTCAACCCGCCGGATCAAACCCTTATTGCCACCCCTAAATTTAGGGATAAAAAATAATTAACAAGGGTAACGGCATATACCCTTGTTACCATTTTCAATTTTCTATAAAAGAATCTAATAACATCCTTTGAAGATTAAGTTTTTTTCTTTTTACGTATATCTGTTATTCGTCATTTTTCAATGAAATACGTATTAATAAAAAATATTTTAACAATATATTATTTTTTTCATAAATTTTTATAATACATATTACTGAAATTTATTTTTCTCTATTGAATGTCATTTCTAACCTTTCATATATTAGCTAGCGTGACCCTTGTACCGAAAACTTTTATTATGCAAATGAGAAATATAAAATTGTAATCGTAATTAAAAAAAAAGATAAAAATAAAAAGAAGGTATAAATACTGATTTGGTACCCAAACTTTTTCGGAATTTTCATTTTGGTACCCGAACTTTCTGAATGTTCAATTTAGTACCCAAACTTTTTAAAGAGGATTATTTTAGTACATTCCGTTAAATACACTTTGAAGCCGTTTGGGACCTGTTGAGCTGGCAGTGTGCAACAGATACGTGGCAGAAATAAGGGTTCGCATAAAATGACTTGGATTGTATTTATTTGTGATCAAATTAAAGTGCCCCTTTTGTTGTGGAGATTG
>Ga0214543_1005100_pt1 | contig 24479 bp, 15 predicted proteins | sample CNSS2metaG_FD_160094 | JGI IMG/M metagenome (GOLD analysis project Ga0214543, IMG submission 160094) | Root nodule microbial communities from cowpea collected in UCLA plant growth center, Los Angeles, California, USA - CNSS2 | ecosystem: Host-associated > Plants > Roots > Nodule | place: USA... | reverse complement strand
GTCAAATAAGGTTACAAAAATGAGAGACAAAAGACCTAACTATGGTGTGTGCAAGGCTAATTTCGTTCTAGCACAAAAGGAGACAAAGAATGTGTCTCATATGTCTCCAAAAAGTGGCCAAAGTGTGCTAAAAACAAAGGAGACCAAAGGTACATAGGTAAACTTGCTTCATGCCTTTTACTTTATGTTTTATGCCTTTGCTTTACTCTCTCCTCCACATCATTTATGCTCCCCAATCACCATGCGCCACCTAGCATTGTTTTCTTACTCCTAATTAACCTACAAAACAAATAAACATAGATTAGCATGTTGGCTTAAGTCAAGTCAACTATAGTCAACAAGTCAAACCTAGTCAAAGGTCAATAAGTCAACTAAAGTTGATTCAAGTAAGTCAACTTATGGAATCAAAAATAGCAAACACAAATGAAAGGGATGAAGGATTAGTGAACTTCCTTTCTAAACATGCTTAGTCTTCTTAAGCATTTGCCTCCATCCTTGGTTGGGGTCAATCCTTCATCAAGACATGAGTGGTGTGGCTATTTGATGTTCTTGAAGATATTCTTGAGAAGAGATTTTCTTAGTCTTAGATCCTTGTGAGTTAAGGCTGTGGTGTTACGCCCAATCAAGCTTGTTGCTGATTGGACCAATCTTCTAAGTACAGATATGATGGAGGTTGGGTATAATAAGTTTATGAGAAGAGATTTTCTTAGCCTTAGATCCATATGGACTAAGACTAAATGGACTATGTGGTATTAGGCCTAATCAGGCATGATGTCGATTAGACCAATCTTCTAAGCATCGATATGATGAAGGTCGGGTAAAGAGTTATTAGTTTATGCGAAGAGATTTTCTTAGTCTTAGATCCCTTTGGGCTGAGGCTAAGGGGATTATGTGGTGTTAGACCCAATCAGGCTCAATGTTTATTAGGCCGATCAAATTAATGTTGATCATAATGATAGGAAAAAGGTTGATTTCAATGATGGTTACTACACACTTTCTATTTTTTTATTTCTTCTAATTGTTTAGTTTGTCATGAAATTCATTCGCATTTCCATATCTTATCATAACCTTTATCCAATTTTATTCAAATGTTGTTTTTTATGTCTCACATTTGAATATTTTTTTCTTTTTTAATATTTTTATTTATTATATATTTTTCTTTCAATGAAAATGTTTAACACTCTCAATTTAAGTGTTTAATAGCATAAATTTTTTATTTACTAGGTAATATATAAAAAAATTCTCAATTTCATTATTTATCAACCATTGACTATGTTGATATTTGAAAAGTTTTCTTAGGTTTGTAAGGTATTTTTCATCTTCTCATAGCCTTAATTGTACATTTTTTTCTTTGTACGATTTCATTCAATAGTCTCTCAAAATGTTTCTAAGACAAACATTTGATAAGTTTTTAATATTTTCTTTGTTGTTTATTTTTATCTTGTAGAATACTATTTTGATATATTTTATATATTTATTTTTTATTTTCTAATTCATTATCAATTATATTGTAATTTTGTCACTATAATTATATAAATAAATTTTATTTACTATAATATAAAAATATAATGTAATTGTCATGAATGTTTTTCATCACCATCCAACACATATTAAAGTTCAAAATATGCAAGATCTATTTTAAAATTTTATTATTATTATTAGTTTCATTTTTGTTCTTTGCGTGATTTTGATCAAATGATGTATTATAACTTTTATTAGTGTATAAAAAAAGATTCATTAGAATTTAAAAATTTAAAGTAAACAAACATTTGAAATATTTTTTAATTTAAATATTTGTTTTCCTTTTATATTTTTTTAAAATATTTTTAAATTTTTTCAACCAGGTTCATTAACGTTTGCAAATTTAATAAATGTTTTGACTCTTACGAAATTTTATTTTGTGTTCTAATTTGAAATGTATACAATTATAACTTCTTTCTGAATATTTGATATCGAAAAAATAATCCTCCTCTTAATATTGAGTATTTGATAATATTATGTTTCCTTTACCGTAATCTTTTACTATCTTATAAAAGTTAATTAATTAATATTGAAACAGTAAGAAAATTGGTATAGGTATGAGAATATACCTGTTACACAATAAGGATGTGAATGAGACAAAAGTTTGATATCTATTAGATTTGGAGATGAATTTTTTATAAAAATATATATGAGATAGCAAAACTCATCCTCGCCTCATCCTGTTGTCATCCTAAATGACCTGGATCGACTATAAGGAGATAATTTTATCTTTTATACACCTAATGGAGGTGCATAATTGTACCGCACCTAGGTGGCCTAACATAACTATAACAGCAAAATCCGCCTACATAACCCCAGGGATACGAATATTTACCAGATAAATCAAACAGACGAGAGTACGCGGCCTTAGCCGTCTACTGTAGGAGAGGAAATGAGAACTTAACGACCCTTATAGACTTAAGCATTACTAGCAAAGCTTCTGAGGCCCACAATGATCGAGCTAGGGGTCCTGGACTAGACCCAAGCCCACCTACGACCCAAATAAGGGCCCAGCCCCTGACGTGGTCAGATATAATTAATAAGCTATAAATACGCGTGGACCCCAACAATTAAAGGTACGCATTCATTAATCCCTTAATCACGAGATTTGACTTTTCTGAGAATTCTTTGTCAACTTGAGCATCAGAGTCTTCTCCGCAGGTAACCCCTCTTGGGTCCAAACTGGTCTAAGCCGAGACACTAGCAGATAGCATATGTCAGCCGGAAGGAAGCCTACTGAGGAGATTGCAGATTGAGGTAAGGTAATATTTGTGTCTGACATCTCTTATTTGTTCTTCGCAGGAATAATAATAAAACCAGAGGTGTGAAAAACCGAGAAAGTCATTAAACTATTATTATGTCTATCTTCTAGTTCTAGTATAGGTCTTGAAATGGGGTAGTTTATTCCTGCACCTTCATAAATTTCTCCATGCATAGTCATGTAAAAAAATTCCACTTTTTTTTTATTTATTTTACGGATCGTACAATATGGAAGCCATTTTTGAAAATTAAAAATAATTTTTGGATTGTATAATTTGAAAATTTGAAAGTCAGTAATAGTTTTTGGATCGTATAATTCAAAAGTCATATAATTTCCAAATTATACAATCCGAAAAGTTAGTTTAATCTTAATCTTCTTCAATTTTTGGAAGTTATTTTTTTACTTTCAAATTGGATAAATTGAAAGTCATTTTTAATTTTTGAATTGCATAATCTAAAAGGATAAAACTAGAATTTTCATTATATGAGGGTGCGGAGAGAGCTTTATGGAGTTGCGGAAGAAGATGCCTAAAATGGGTTGGTAGGCCTATTAGACTTGGTTCAGTTTAGCTTTTCTAATAAGGTAGTTGCTTTCTACACCCTATTAATTCTACATCTACCCTTTAGCTTTTGAAATTTCAGTTTTATCCTTGCTTACACGCAACTGCACTGTCCGATGAAGAAAAAGAACAAGAGGATAAAAAAAATAGGTTTAGATTAAAAAAAAAAACATACGATTAATATTGGTATTTTAGGTGCAGGTTGAAATTTGATGGAGTGCAGGAAGCAATTGTAATCTAGCTGTAGCCCATCTCAGCAATATAATCGAAAAAACATCAATGTTCTCGGATCCATTATAGATCAATGGGTCAAATAATCTATTCGTTTAAAGTTTAGAATAATCATTTTAAAAATATTTTTACTTTTATTATATTTAATAAAATATAATATGTGAAAATTAAAACTTTCTAGTTAAGAATTAAGAATTTTACAAATTCATAATGAATTATAAAAAAAAGTGAGTTAACTCGATTTTCTTGTTAATAAATTTAAAGTTTCTCAAATTTTAATTTATTTTCCTCTATTAGCTATAAATTTTTTAATATAGAATACATAATAAATTAAGTAATCAATTTTTTAATTTAATATCATTTTTATAATTAATTTTTTTTAAGGACTTAGTAAATTAATTTGTCATCCCGTAGGTTGAACCTAAATCTTAGATGTACCATGCCTAATTGTTCTCACGGACCAAATTGTATTCTATCAAGTCCTCAAAACTCTTTTAGTATTCGGTCTTCAGGAAAATCGTCTTCCGACTCCAAGATCTTGTCCAAAATGTGGAAGGAGAATACCTACAAAAGGCACTTCAATGCTTAAGTTAGCACGAATGATATCCGAAAAATTCAGAGAATAGTCAATACGTAAATAATGCATAGAGTAATGTCCTATTTATACTATTTCACCTATGGGTCCAAATAGATTGAGCTTTTTTGGCCCAAAATGCCTTTTTAGTCACTCATAAGTCCATTCAAAGTAAGTGAATTTATCCAAAAACTCTTGCTGATTCTCGGTTCTCGATTTTCTAGCGAAAGTGTAAGTTCTAGAGTTGACATGTACGGAGTAGACAACTTACAACTAAGCACATCGAAACCTGGTAAGCGACCATATGAAGAGCTATGATCTTTTTGAGATATGATTGAGTACAAATAATACAAATAGTATATGATTTTGGTGAAATATGATCAAGTATGGATAATACATGACCTTAGAGAGATATGATGGGATACAAATAGTACACTAATATTTAATTAAAAATAAAAAAATATTTTCGGTCCACGATTCTGTTTTAATACTTTCCCCTTCTATTACAGTTTTCAAAAGGCATTCTTCTGAAACCACTTTCTACTTTAAAATTTGGAATACATTTTTAAATTTAAAAATATTTTTTAATTATATAATTCAGAATGTATTTTTTGAATATATATATATATATATATATATATATATATATATTTTTTCCTTTTTTGTTTGTTTCAAAGGAAAGGAAAATATTCATCTAAAAAATATTTTTTAACGTATTTTGAATCGTATAATTTGAAATATATTTTTAAATTTAAAAATATTTTTTAAATCATATAATTTAGAATGTATTTTGACGTGTGTAATTCATAAGGCATTTTTATATTTGAAAATGTGTTTTGCATTACTTAATTTGAAATATAAATGTTTGTAGGTGTGTTATGCAAATGAATTTCGAAATTTGAAAATAATTTTTAAATTATATAATTTAAAACGTATATAAAAAAAAAAGACTTTCGAAATAAATATTCGGGAAACTATTTATCGTCTTTCTCTCACCCCCACGCCTCTCCTTCTTTCCTATCCTTCTTCTTCTCCTTCCTCCACCACTTCCATTTTTATTCTTCTCTTTTCTCTCACATTCGTTCCCATGATGAGTATCAAAGTATTCTTTTATCGAAATCGAAGTGATATATCTTCTTTGAAATATCCGTCAATATAATTGAATTATTTTACAATTTTTGGTGGAGAGGATGTGACTCTAATCATTGAGTTTGTATATTGATCATGAGCAATAAATGTTATTAAATGTATACCTATCAAAATTTCAAGTTTAAATGCGTCTTTCCTAACCTGCATTAGCCTCGTTTTTATTTACAATGAATAATCATCTCTTGATTAATGGAATTATTCATATAATTGTCATTTTTTGACCAAAAATATCTGATTCTCTCTTTGAGGACCTTTTAATTTACCGAGTAAACTAATCCCCTAGGTTTGAAGGTTAAACAAAAAGATTTTAAAAGAGAATTTACTCTTTTAAACTTTCTTTGATTGATGCCATAATGGACCCAAGTAATCAGGGTCTGACGTTATCTCAGACCTTTATATACAAAACCCATAATGAAATAAATGTGATAATGCATCAAAACTATACATGAATAATTGGTAAACTTTGATCAGACAAGTGTCTAAATAGGCCAAAGTGTTGCTATCTATAAAAAGCTACCCGACACTTTCGTGCAAAGCCAAAGTTTGAGTATTGTCAAAGTATAAATCAATCATACAACATTTTGCTACATAGCTTTTTCATGCATAAAGTTATTTTATATTATTTTAATAATTAATAGACGATCAATATGAAGAGGAAATAAAACATTAATCAGGTTTCAGTCAAAAAGATTCTTGGACTATGTAGTGGCAACAAGTACAAAAGCAACTCCAAAATCATGCATGATATATAGTGCAATTGAAAGGCTTTTGCCATACCTTGCTGTATTTGAGAAGATGGGTATGACCCCAGCAAAAAAACAGGGTAAAACATAATTGTTTCTTTTTCATTAGTTTTATCCCCTTTCAAATTTACAATATGATTCATTTTTAAATTAGGATTTCCTTTTCCTATCAAAGGTTTTCGTAGTCCATTGAACTAATGATTAATATTGCTCAAATGAGTATTTTAAAAAAATTCTCTTTTTGTTATTTTAATAATTTCTCCCTTTTCAAGTGTCCATATTCTAGGTATAATTTTAATAATGCAAATCTTCTTATATATTATAATCATTCATGAATCATTATGTAGTATGCATTCTCACACGAACACTAGACATGACAAATATACGAATATTTCTACATGTGTACTCTCTAAAGTATAAGACATGTGTAGGGATATATATCTATATTAGATCATTGTGAATTATTCACTATAAATATCAATATTTATATACTCAAAATCATCTATAAGCAAGCTTAGTCAAATGAATTTAATCCATTTATCTAATCTCCAAAAAGTAAAAAGTTAAAAGTTGTGATTATATAATATTTGTTCCCTATTTCTATAGTCGTAATTAAAACTTATTCATAGATTTATAAGTTTATGAATTTTTAGAAAATCATTATTATTTTTTTCTTATTGACATTGTATTGGAACCATGTTAAAATTATGTTAGAGGAAAAAACAATGTCATTCAAATTGGATACTTCACCAATATGTGTCGTATGCATGTCAATGTTTAATATATGTCAGATACAGATACAACATTTGTGACACATCTCTGAGGTTCATAAATTATAGATCTTATTAACACGGATTCATCGAGTGATAAATCATGATTAAGATAAGGTTATCTAAATAATTGTGCGACAATAAGATACTATAGGATGTAGTTGCCCCAAAAGTTTTGACCAATATAGTCTTAGTTTTTGTTTAGATATGAGATGAACTACACTATACTCGCGTCTATATATAATATGATCAACAAAAATAAGAATACAATTGTATTTTTTTATTAGCAAAGAATTAAATAATATTAAAGTAGAGCACTTGTGGGGTGCTCTAATCCTTTTACAAAAGGAACATAATGACTCTCTACATAAGAGATGCAATGAGCTTTAAATGATGAGTCGCAACAAAAAGCTTTTTACAAGAGAATCCATCTATATACACCTGCTCATGTTACATTGTCCACTCTAGAAACAAAAAGCACAACAATATACTTCTCCAAATATAACTAATTAACCTACAAGGTGCAAAAAATTACAGAGGGATAGTGTGCCCAACAAAGTCTACATCATGCACCAGTCCTTTGTTTCGTTACAATCAAAGAAGATAGAGTTGTTTTATAGTCTTGACACTGGCCATGTAGTTGTGGTCCTCCCCTCATTGAGGCAAAGGTAATTCTGACCACCTAACACACTTAAAGTACACAACAATTACCATATCACAAAGATTTAAGCACAAAGAAGGACAAAGATACCAGTCACTATAAGAGAACTTTACATTGGAAATTTGGTGTTTTATCCAAGTCAAAGTGGTTACTTGGACTAAACCAAACATCTAAGTCCAAGTGGTTACTTGGAATAAATCAAACATTTCTTCTCGGATCAACTTTCCTTTGCTTAAATATTACCTCATTTCTAGGTTTCCAAACTTTCTCAGTGATTGCTAACCACATACCACTCCAAATAATGTTTTGTTTACTATTGAAATTAAAAAATGGAAATGTTGAAAATTAGCCCTAGTTTGATAATGATGCATTGAACTCATACCCAACTATTTATCACACATATTTTACACTTTTTGAGATATGCTGCATGAAAAGAATAGGTGCCCTATACTCTCTTCATAAGCTAAGCGCACCTCAAATAAATTATTTTGTAGTTAAACTCCCATTGCACGTAATTTAACCTTTGTTGACAACTTGTTCAAGAATATCCTCCACCCTAATAAGTATGCCTTCGAGCATGCCTTAGTGCTCCGTAACATTTTAAATACACTGCCCTATATTTCAAAGTTGATTGGTTAAGTATATTCTTACGAGGACCAAAGTAAATTTACAAGACAAAGTCTTTCTTTTCTTTGTTCAATAAGTTCTCCTCATATCTTAACTTTTCTCTTCTCGCGTTATTGTTCGATGGATGGAATGATAACCAACATTATACAATATTAATTATTAACATCTCAATTATGCTGACACTTTAAAACTTGACAATAATCATTACATGAAAAATTTATTAAAAAGAATAAAAAGAAATGAGATCAAATAAAGCACACAAACCCTTAACATACATACTTATATTCAATAATACTCCTCGATCTAATTTGTCTTATTATGATAATGAATCATAAATATCTCTATCTGTTTATAATATCTTAATTCACCCTTATTTGAATGAAAATGGACATAGGTTGATTATTCTCATTCTAATACCTTATAGTTAGATTTAACGATTAGACATGTTGATGTTTCTTTGTTAATCGATCGACATCATCTTGATACCAAGTAAGAGGTATATGCATGCAAGAGAAGATTTGTGAGGGAGAAAAAAGGCATGTTTAATGAACACTATTATTACTCAGAGAAAAGTCACATGGAAAAGATTTGTCATTTTCATCTAGATTTTTCCCTAGTACGTAGCTACGAATGTTCATGGTGTTGATAGAGTTATACATTGATTGTTTGGTAAGCTTTACTGGAACATAGAAATTATTGTGATACGCTGAATATAAAGTTTCTGATAGTGGGCAACAGGTATACATGCATTGTCATTACCAACACATTATTTGATTAAAATTGGCGTTACTTGCATACTTTATTACACCAAATATCCTCTAAAAGACCAAAGCAGTGCCTCCATGACGTTGAAGCGATAATATTAATTATGTCTTTTCACAAGCCAAGACGGAAAATCTCTCCCTTTTTATGTTTTTTTACATTAGAGATTCCAAAGATCTTAAAACAACACCTTATCACTCCCCATTAAATACGTCAAATTAACAAAAAAAAAAAAAAAGAAAGAGAAATTATAGTTAGAATGAGTGGGAAGTACATATTCTAATGGGTCTCTCTCTATATATAATTTTAAATAAATATTTGTTACATTATACATGTAAGATTTTAAGGATTGTACTTTTATTTTATAATTTTAAAAATATAAGTTATTCATTTCAATAGCTAAATCATTTAAGTTATTCATTTTATTAGTTAGTCTTTAATATTCTTCCGGTACAAATTATATTTGGAAGTTAGGGATTGTAAACGTAAATCATAAATTGAAAAACATAAGATATTGGAAAAACAAAAATAGAAGATGAAAGGTAAATTCACAAATTCAAGATCTATAAAATTTCTCTTAGTTATCTAAAGATTGAGATCCAACTTTGAACAATTAATTTATTCACTTAATGAACTCAAGAAATCACTCCATTAATTTGTATACGATAAGTAAACTTTTTTGCCTCAACTTAAAAAAAAAATCGTTGAAAATAGTAGAATACTTAAAATCCAAGAAAACCATGCGTCCATTTTAAAGTCTCAAAAATCAGAATATAATGTAACTAGAATTACTAGTAAAAAAAATAATACATGCAAAAAAAAATTATGGCAAAAATAATAACCAAAGGTCAAATTAGCTCAAGATAAAAAATTAAAGAAAATATTTATATACATTGAGCCAAATTTATTACTACGAAAGGGGAAATGATTTAAAAACTAAAAAAAAAAGTATATGTGAAGTGTTTGCGATGCACAATAAGACTATAAATGTGTGCATAAAATATGAGTCATCAATGATGACTTGTGTGGTCTTATTTTCTTTAATGGTTAAAATTCTTCATTTGAATTCCTTTGATCCTTCATAGGACATGATCAAAGTGTCCCACTTCTCGTTAACATATGTTAGGCAGTGTACCGTAGACAATTTGTGAAAAACAAGTCAAACGATTTGTTGACATTTGTTTATAAAGATTTGTTTGCAAATCTCTAATTTTTTTCCTTAATGTAATACAATAATATACAATGGACAAGGTAAATGGAAAGAAGAAATTACTTTGTGATTTTATACTAGATTATTTGATAGTGTAAACTAACCGATTGAGTTTCAATCTGCAAACTATAATTGCAAGTTATAAGTTGTATATCGAGTATTATTTCAAACACAAACTATTCTTATCTAATTGCCTAAGTATTATTTGAACACTTGACGGTCATATCTAAAATTCTTGAGTATTCTTTGAAATACAATTATCCTGGACTAAATGTATTCGGACCTCAGTCACTCTTAATTAATCCATTAGGGATTAATTGGGCTACAATCACTCCTGCCTAATACAAAGTACTGTTTGGACAACGACATTCCTAGCTAACAAATTGATTATTTTTTAGAACACAACCACTCTTGGCTAAACAAAAAAAGTTTGTACAAAGATTTGAAACTAAGGTCCAATCAACCATCATACCTGTACTAGTGCTAATTCAGTAGCCAGAGGGGATGCTGGAGGAGAGAGTCTTGCACATTAAAGCAAGGATTCATTCTACAAGGAGTTGAGGAATCACACTGGGTTTGAAGTCCTTAGGTTCTAGTGTATTAGGGATGAACCTAGATCTACATATAAAGAGTACTCCCAAGACATTGCCTAATTTTCTCATGGCGTCGACATGTGGGCCAAGTCACAATCAAAGAGTTGGATTTCTAGTAGGACAATTATTGAGGGAGAAATTGTTGTAGACAACATCAATTATCCTATGACATAGGCTAGGTGGGACAAGTCATGATCAAATCATGAAGCTTCGGTTGTCACACTTTTAAGTAGAAAGAGTTGTGCTATAACTATCAAGTATAACTTTTGGCTTAAAAGTAAGCTTTTAGCCGAATAGTTTGTAAAGCTCAAACTGATTATGCATTTTCAGTACTCTTGCCTACACACTCCATGGTTTTCTATTTTGAGCCTTACTTTGAAGCTTCTATTCTCTAAAGTGAGAATAATCACCTGAAGAACACTTTAGATATTATTGGGACTCTTTTTGAATAAACCCTTCTTTCAGCCTCATTCAGACCATACTCACAACATGGTGCCCGACCTTAGTAGAATTTCAAAGTCGAATACTCAGTCCAATTTATGTTCCCAGGATTTAGCAAGTACTTATCTTGGCCAAATATTTGTCGGACCACTAAGCCAAAATGTACCCCACCCTCAAGACATATTAACAAAAAACAGCAGTAACTCAGCAGGAGTTGTCAACCATTCACAAGCAATTGAGCTTCCTAGCCCAAACCCACCTAGGTTATTGGGCCTCCTAGCTTAGGCTCATCCAGGTAAGTTTTGTAAATACTACTATAAAGAACACATAGTTCGAGGTAAATTAATTACATTTTTCATTAATTACCATAATGATTACTTGTTGAGGTAGCTAGTTGAGTTAAGTGTTGGAATGTCTTCTGCAAACATAGTCCCCATTTGGTTGAAAGGAAACAAGTACTTCAAGAAGACTAGTACTAGTGAAGTAAAGGATTGGAAGTGCTTGGAGGCCTTTGCAAGATTCCACTTCAGTTCCGTAAGAACAACTTCTAATTATGTTCTTCCAATACTTTTAACTACTTTGAATACACTTCCAATTTGGTTCTTTCAATATGTTAAACCACTTTAGATGCACTTCTAGTTTTGTTATATTAAAATGTATTCTTAATTTTAGTATTATGAAATATTACATTAAAATTAAAGCAATCTTAAAAATTTTCTATTCACATATGTTTTCTACAAAGAACTACGTAATTTTGAATTTTCATTACACCTAGAGATACATAGGAGCGGGGCATCATTCATGTCGAGCTAAATAAATGTACAAATAATATTACTCTTTTATAATAATAATAATAACAATAATTTTGTTTACAAATAAGAAAGTTATATCAAGTAGGTGACTAAGTATCATTGCATTTGTTTAAGAGGTAAAAATAAATTTTCCTAAGTTAACTAAATTTCCTTGCATAAGGTTTAATCACTATTTTTTTTGTTTGGACACAAACAAGATTTGGACACTTAGAGCATTGAACACATAATCTTATATTATTTTTGCACTCTTGATCACCTACTCTCCTTTCTCTTCAACTTGAAAGTCTCTTTTAAATATAAAGTTTAGAAAATAGTCCTTGCAAATCTTTTTCTACTTGTTGAGATTTTTCACATGAAAATTTTCATCTTCCTAATTTCTTTTATTCTTGCATGAACATATGGAGGCATTAAATGGTTATCTCTTCTTTAAGAAAAAACATCATGATAGCTGACATGACTTATCAGGTCTTAGTCATGGAGTTTTCAAGCAAATTAAAGAAAAGCGGAGGACCATACAAGGTCAATAGTCCTTCCAAAGTTGACATAAGGTGCGTCAGAATTTATATTGGCATGAAAATCACATTCTTCGAGAGATCTTTGAGATTGAATTAAGATTTATGAGATCTTATTAGTGAATATGAAGATGGGGTCATTTTATGCAACACAAAACAAGTTCATAATTTTTTTAGGTACAACATTAATTAAAACATTGTGTGAATGCATATTGTCTTATGAAAATTTTGTTCATCTAATGGATAAAGAGAACACTTATGTATCATCCAATGACGAAATAACTTGTGTCTTTTATGATCAGTTATAAAAACTTGTGTTTATGAATGAAACATATGTTTAATACTTTGTTATTTAAAAGCACTTAATAAAAAAAAGTGTTTTATAAAGTTTTCTCTAACAAATTTGAATTCACTCCTTGAAATTTTTACCATAATTACTACAAATATAACCTCTCACTCTTTGTATTTTCATTTTTGAATGAGCAGTGAATTGATACCAAATTTGCATTGTTCTGTTATTCAATAGTCATCTTAAGAGTTATTTCCCTTCAAGTACTCTCACGAAGCACCTTTCTAATATGTCACTCCTCCCATTTCATCCTCCAATCTCATGATGTCATATAATTCTTTCTTACTCCGCTAGAATATTTTTTACTTAGTTCCTTACGTTTTAATTAAATATCTTAATTCCTTATCTTAATATTAAAACATAATTATCTTTAGAAAAAAAATTGGTTGTGAAAGTATCTTTTCCCCAAAAGAAACATCTCCCGACAATCCTATTTCAACTTCTGTCCTTTCTTTACTGTCTAATTAAGTAATCAATGATATGACAATTTCAATTTCTTGCTTAACATATATAGCCTCTTAGGAACCATAACTTTGAATGTATTTGGCCAACACATCATTGTAAGAATAACTCCCTATATAGAAATTAAAGATTAAATAAATCTTCTTGGTAAATAAACAATATTAGAACATGAAATTTTATATTGATTTTTTGACATTTTACATTAATTGTAAAATAGATATAGATATTGTCAATATAAAAATCCAGATTTATATTCATTTTTCTTAATCAAGTCCTAATTTCATTAATTTTATTCAATTTGGTCATTTTTTGCTAACATCGTTTAAATAATTAACTGTAATGAACAATGAAGATCACGTGTCACTTCATAATTTTTTTCTTTTTCTTTTTCTTTTTATTTTTCTAAATTTTATTTTTATGTTTTTTTTTATATCTTTTAAAGCATCCATGTGTCAACCCAACAACATGTCATATGTCAGAATAAATGTTTATTTTTGATCAATATACTCCTAATTTTTTAAATAATGGAGAAATTTTATCTCTCTCCAAATTGATACCAAATTTAATTTTTATATAAATGTTATACTGATATTTTTGTTAAAATTCACACTTTTATTAAATATTTTCGGTGATTATGTAATATCATTACTTTATGTGATTATGTAATTTTTAATGTCTTCAAATTTTAAATTGCTTCATTTAAAATTAAATTGGGTCTAAATTGAACAAAAATAAAGAATATAAGGACCACATTGAATATAAAATATTGACTATGACACATGGCATGTCGTTAAACTGTAACGTAGACATCTTTTCAAAAATTAAAAATCTTAAAAAAACTATTAAAAAATACAAAAAATCATAAAGTGACATGTGACATTCACTGACCATTAATTATTTAAATAACGTTTAGAAAAAAAATAAAATTGAACAAAATTAACAAAAATTCTGACCTAATTGAAAAGAAATATATTAACAATAAATTTACACAACTGAAAATAGAAACGACATGTGTATTTTAACAAAGTGAATTTATCTAAAATGTACTTTTAAGTTTTTGTGAAATTATAAAATTGACTGAAGTGATATTTACATGAATTTTTATCAAACCGGTGTCATATCACTAATGTACTGAAAGGAAATTTGATATTACAAATTTTCATCGTGCCTAAAAGAGCATTGATATTAAACTTATTATATTAGATATTGAAATGTACTACTTTTACTTTTTTTCTTTATGAGCACTTCTACTTTATCTTTGAAGCATGAGCATTGTGAAAACACGTAGCGGCTTCCGTGCATTCGTGCACGACACAATCACGAAGCATAACCATGGACTTTCTAAGGATAAGTTGCTTGTCACAACTACGTGTTACGATTTTCATGCTTACTATGATGCATCATCTGTAACATGTACGAATCCAAAGTGAAAACATCCTTAATCTTAAATAGGAAATTATTCAGTCTTGTCACTTAAAGAAGAGGCTATGAAGCTATGAATCATCGATATCGTGTGTGTAAAATTCATGGTGACCACAAGAAATATGATGAGCAATGTACACGTTAAAAACACTTGATACGACCAAGTTGATACGAGAGAGATATTGAGGAGAATGCAACAACGCATGGACGAAATGCAGAGGAAATATGAGGAGGAGCTCATGGTTCTAAGAGATGAGAAGGATGCCATAAGACAACAAAGGGATGGTAAGGATCTTATGTTGTCTACTCCGACATTCTCGGTCTCGCTCAAGGAGTCGCGCATAGAACTGCTCAATGGGAGAGAGGACCAACCTCAACCCTCACGAGTTGAACTGAACGAGCGAACTTGGAAGGAGCCAACTTTGCCTGAACGGTGGAAGATCAACATTAAGGGAATGTTCCCATTTACGTTCGAGACTCTAGAAACCTCTTTGCCTGTTTATGCCCGAGCTTCGAGAAGTATGGTTGAACGAGAAATGTGGACCACCATTTGTGGTTCTTCACGAACTAGATGACATTCTACACAGTCAACGACTCCATTTGGTGTAGGGTCTTCTTATCTTCCTTTACGGGGAAGCCTTGGAATAGTTCTTTGAGCTCCCACCGAACAATATTGATTGCTTCACCAAGCTTAAGGCAAAGTTTGACACACAATTCACCGCCTACTGCTTGAAAACCCTTACCACGTTGGCCTTGTTCAACGTTCGGCAAGGAAAGGACAAGTCACCATATGCATATGGAAGATATAAGGCACTTCCCTAAACAAGTCCAAGTAGACCCTGTAGTCGGGGAGAAGAGTAAAGATGTCAGGTCATCTGGCAAACCACTGTTAGCCAAGGCCCACAAGCGGCCTAAGAGACCTAAATTGAGCAACTAAACTCCCTTTAGCATTCCTAGAGCTAAGATCATGTAGGAGGCCTTTAGTGTCGATCTACTACTACCTCCAAGGAAGAAATTGATGTTGGCTAACGTCGATGCAAACAAGCACTACTTGTTCCATTATAACCTTGGACATACCACAAAGGAATGCAAGACCTCGAAAGACAAGATTGAAGAGCTCATCAAGGTCGATCAATTGAAACAATATATCAAAAAAGACTGGGCGGAGTGTGTAACGTCCTAGCCGGAAATTACTTATTAAAATAAAACAAAAAATGAAATTCAATAAAACAACCTCATTTATTAATCATCAATTTCCCAAAACGCGGGAAATATTTAAAACCTTAAGTTCAACGCGCCAAAATAGATAAAATATTTCGCATTAAGGCTATAATACAATTAAAATGGTCCATAAAATTATTACATTAACAACATAGCCCAATACAATAAACTAGTGAGAAAAATCCCCAAGAGATCTCCACTCCGTCTCTAAGCACCTGTCCGCTCACCTGCATCAACATCTGCTCCCATGTAACAAGTTACATGATCATCGCCACACACACACAGATAGGGTGAGCTCATGTAAATAAAAGCAAACAAATATCGTAAATAAATACATCAACTCAAAGTTAACCCCGGGTTAGTATTCTTCTCCCTTTTTCCTTACTTCTCCACTTCCAGCACTTGCATTAGACGTCTATCATTTCTATACCCTTTAGGTGAGAACAATGGTCGATCTTTGCTGCACGAGTGTCTACTCGCCCCTCCGACTACTGATAGTCCACACGTGGGAATAACCTTGTCACAGCATCTCACCGTGACACAAAGTGGAGCTCCCCGAGACAAACATAACGTACGAGCCACAACTCGCACACTCTACTGGACTTCCTAAACCACCAGGCTACAACCTAGAGTGGTCACGTGTTACTCCAATACGGGTTACACTCGTAACTGGACCCCCAGCCAAAGCCTCGTATCATGAACATCACCTAAAGCTGTGTAGAAACCTTTCCTCGCGCACCATCACTGAACCAAAACAGCTTGGCGCGCATCTCACGTCGCTAGGCACATACTAGGTTCAGACCGCCTGACGGGCATCACACACCGCCAGGCGCCACGCGCCTGCAGAATCATCACTGCACCGTCACCGCCTGGCAGACTCCACCCTGTCGCCAGGCGCCACTCGCCGCCACCGCCTGACGCACTTGTCTCGCACCGCCAATCTCCTTCCAGAACCTCTGGAGCCCCTCGTCCGCCTGGCGGAACCAACAATGCCGCCAGGCGCCTCTCAGCTCCTTATTCTGCTGCTGTTGTACTTCCGCCTGGCGGAACCCTCCCTACCGCTAGGCGCCCTGCTCGCGTTGTGACCACTGTCACTGAATCTCGTTCCGTCCGCCTGGTGGCTCGCTCACTCCGCCAGGCGCCATACCAGTAGCGCACTGCTACTGGTTTTTTGGCACCACTATGGTTTTCCATTCATACATCTATAACAAGATTACATCACACCCATTTAAACATGCCATCAAATCAAATATTGTCATGCACCCATGCTCTCCTCCATTTACTCCCTTTAACATGCCACATATGTCACACATACACACAGTCTTATAAACATACATTCTGATATTTATATAACTCATGACACTACACTTTAGTCAATACTGCATATGTACGTTAATAACAATTCACAACCACGGACCAGGTCTAGTAAAAGATTATACCAATCATACCATTTCATATAAATCCATTTCACTCTTACCCAATTAACATACCTTTCTGAATTTAACTCACCACATGCGCCCAACTATTCCAAGATCACCACTATCTATATCACACTTCACACTTTCCTTTATTTTAATCTCCCCTAGTCTCGTTTAAGTCATATTATTCTTACCTGTTAAATTTCTAAATCATACAAGTATAGTTTGCCAATTAAATACCCAATGACATGAAACCCACCCAAAATTGCTCAAAAAATCCTCTACATTGATAGGCCGCCTGGCGGCAGTTCATGCGCCGCTAGGCGGTGCATACACATCTGGGTTCTGCCCAGATTTTCCAGCACAGAATTGCACCCCAATTTTCCAATGACAGTACCCGCCTTCATCCTAACGTGTTTCTATATGCACACACCATACAGGGTCCATACAACATCCAAATTACAGTCAATTATGGATAATCAACGCACCGATCATTGAAATAGCTCATGAATATTATCCCCAATTTCCGCATAAACCCTATCCCCTCAATTCCATTCACGAGTTCATGCAACTTCCATCAATTTAGGAATTATAAACCATAATTCGTCATACAATTCATATATATGCAATAAGAATACCACCCACTACCACAACATCACTGACCAATCAACCAAACGAGAAAAAAAAAACAGCAACAGCAGTATAGCACCTGGCGGGTCACTTCCGGCCGCTAGGCGGATCATCCGCAAACCCAGAAAATTGGGTGTAACCACATGTGCCGCCTGGCGGCAGTTCATACGCCGCCAGGCGATTTCTGGAAAAATCCAGAAAACGCAAAATAAAGCAGAAATTGAGGTTTTCCCAATTCAAGTATGGCCCAGAACACATCTTCATACAATACAGAAATAAAACATGCAATACGAACTCCCCTAACCTAGAATTCCTTCGCTTAAAATGAAATGCTTGCGTTCTTTCCTTGAGTTCCAACAATTCCTCAAACTCTCCCGTTGTCCAGTCCTTCAATCCCACTCCCTACTCACTGTTTCTCTCTGAATTCGTGCAGCCCTCAATACCCCAATAGTGCAGACTCCAAAACCCGCCTCTCTCTCACAATTAGCCTTTTAATTGGGTCTTAATTATGATTTAATGGCATGAAACAAAATTGCTTGTGATAAGTGTCATTCAAGACCATTATGGGATTGTTTTTCAGCCCCTTTGGATGCCTTAACGTGGCTGCTGGTGTTCTACCTCCTCTCTTCTTTGCCAAAAATCAAGTTTAGAAAAAAGAAAACTTAATTTAGGTCTCACCAAGGTTTGAACCCCCAACCTTGCAAATATTAAGTCAATGCTAAACCATCAAGCCAATTCATGTTTCTTGCTAACTAACATAACCCAAATACTATATTCTTACTTAACACGCACATTCATATTATTAAAACAATAATAATTAAATAACACATAATTGGCATACATAGGACTCAAACCCAAGTCCTCTCACACCTATAAAGTACTCTCAACCATTTGAGCTAGCACTTTTCCACATCACCTCAACCATTATTAAATGCCATAAAAGCTTCCACGACCTGCATTTATTAATTAATTATTTATTTAATTAATTAAATTTCACGGATCTTACAGAGTGGAGTCCTCCTCGACGAAAAAGACTCATTCGATCTCCCGAACTCTCCCACCATTCTGATTGAATCGATCGTAGAACTAATTGAAGGCAGGATCTTCCAATACAAGGAGTTGGAGTAGAAAAAATGTTTGGACCACCTTTTCAAAGGTTATATAAACACCATATTGGGAGCATTCGTATGTGGCAGATCTACTTCATCTGCTTGAAAACATACATTTGAGTGCTTCAATCTTTGCACCTCGTAGAAAAGAGAATAAGAAGCATGTCCCCAATCTAGACAAGATGATCCCATGGTCATCTCGATCAAGTTGGCCGACTATGACATCGATAAAGTCTTGCTGGTAGAGGCCAATACTTCATATAATGTCCTGATAGGTCGATGTATCTCAACATGTTTGGTGTTATCGTCTCCACCCCCACCTAGCTATGAAATTCCCCTCAAACAAGGCAGGAATTTGCATCGTGCATGTTGATATACAAACCGCGCAGAAGTGCTATGTCGTTGGTTTGAAGATGACATCGTACCAACCCCTACGCAAAGCATGTCGTTTGGAAGTAGCAATGGCAGACTTGGAGCCCCAAACTGACATTAATGATAAGATGGAGCCTCAAGGAGAAACCAAGGAGATGGAGGTGGGCGGTTTGGAAGGACAGGTTAGAAAACTTAGAAACGGTCTAAACCGAATGATACGAAAGAGATGACGAAAGTACTCCTGAAAAACAAGGATCTTTTTGCATAGACTTCGACAGACGTGCCAGGAATCCACTCAGGCATGATGTCCCATAAGCTCACCCACCACCTTTAGGGAGGCTCAATCGGTTGCCCAGAAGAAGAACCAACTCGGAAAGGAAAGAAGGAATGTCATCGAAGCTTAAGTGTAGAAACTCTTAGAGGCTGGGTTTGTGCGGGAACTAAAGTACTCTACTTGGCTCGCCCATGTGGTCCTAATGAAGAAGTCAAGTGGTTAGTGGTGGATGTGCATGGACTTCACATATCTTAACAAGCCAAGTGCTAATGACGCCTATGGGGACTCTTTTCATAACATCTTGAGTTTTCTTGATGTGTACTATGGTGTAACTAAATCCCTATGTACGAGCCGAATAGAAAAAAACAACTTTCATCTTGAGCCAATTACTGCTAAGAGGTTATGTCGTTCGATTTGAAAAACACGTGTGCAATGTATCAACGTCGGATGAATAAGATATTCCACCATCAGATCGGCCGCAACATGGAAGTATATGTCAACAACATGGTGTTAAAGTTTCAGTCGATCGACACTCACATTAAGGATCTAATTGAGATTTTTTAGTAGATATAAAAGTACAACATGTGACTGAACCGAACGAAGTGCGTTTTCAGAGTTGGAGTAGGAAAGTTTTTGGGATTCATGCTTACGATCTAGGACGTCGAAGCAAATCCAGATGAGTGCACAACAGATGAGAATCCCCCAAAAATCTAAAGGAAGTGCAATGACTGGTCAAACGACTCATGTCTGTTGAGGTTCTTATCACGCCTAGCTGAAAAGATTAAGTCGATTCTGAAAATGATGAAGAAGAAAACCTTGGACAAGTGGGACGATTAGTGTGAGGCTTCCTTCCAAGAAAATAATTTCATCCTGACCAGTCCCTCAATCATGTGTCGGCCCACTACTGACTGACTAGTCCAGTTATATTTGTTTCTCTTTGACGAAGCCATCAACACTACACTCGTCCAAGAAGACTCGAACAAAAGACCCATCTACTTCATCGGCAGGGTACTACAGAATATTGAAACTAGGTACTAGCGTCTACGACCATGCTTCCAAAGCCACCAAGTGATTGTTTGAACTAATCACTCAGTCGCCTAAATATTGAAGAAACTTGATCTCACTGGTAAGATGATAGCCTAGGCCATCAGACTATCCAAGTTTGACCTCTAATACGAACCAAGAGGCTCAATAAAGGTGCAATACTTGGTCAACTTTGCAGTAGAGCTTCAAACATACTAGGGACAACTAGACGAACAAAAGTGGACCCTTTATATTTAAGGTCAGTCCAACAAAAAAGGGGAAGGAGTGGGCATAGTGTTGGAAGGCCCGGGGGTCTAATCGTTGAACACCCCCTAATTTTTAAATTCAAAGTCTTCAATAACTAGGCAGAGTACAAAGCCTTCGCTGTCGGCCTAACCTTAGCCATGTACATAGAGGCACAAAATCTCAAATGTTGAATTGACTCGCAGCTAGTCATTGGCCAGGTGCAAGGCAACTTCGAAGTCAAGGACGACCTCCTCCTTTAATATTGTCATGAGGTAACACAATTAATGAAGGGATTTGCGAAGGTCACGTTGGAGCATATTCCTCAAGTGAACAATGCCCGTGCGGACCTAGTTTCTAACTTGGCCGAAGGAAATAGAAGGGGCAATCAAGAAGGACCATAAGATTGGTGTCAGCGAGTGCATGAGGGTAGTAATGTCAAATCAGAATGATTGGAGGCTGGAAATCTTAGAGCTGAATAAGAGCCAGGAAGATGGTCGACCGATCAAACCCTTAAACGCTCGACACATCCCTTACTTTGTGATCATCAGGGAAGACCTTTACAAAAGAGGGATTTCGACGCCCATCCTCAAGTGTTTGTCTAAAGATGAAGCTTGATATGTGATGGATGAGCTGCATAACGACGTCTGCAGTATGCACATCGAACGTGATGGATGAGCTTTATAACGGCATCGATCGTGTGGGTCGATATGTTGAGGCGATTGACCGGCTACGTGAGATTACTTCAAAGATCTCCATAAATGTCATTGAACACTTAACCACCAATCGTGTGGGATTACTTCAAAGGTGATCTCCAAAGATGTGATCGAACGCATATCCACAACCGCTTAGACGTGCCGAGCAGCCTTGCCTAGTGTCGTCACTTGGACTATCCATAGGATTTCATCTTGGTCATTCATACAAATTATATGTTGAGCCATCTAGCTTGCCAGATCAAATGACATCCACCTTAGTCACCTAATAATCTAAATTGGGTCCTTAGATTGCCCCCGTTTTTGTTTAGAAATCTCAATTGGGTCCTTAAATTTCAAGTGATCTCAATTGGGTCCTCATTTTTTAAAATGTATTACAATTTAGTCATTTCCAGTAATGTAGTACTAACGACGTTAACTGTATGTCACACGTTAGCTCGTGGTTTTTTTTAATTTTTTTAATTTAAAAAAAATTGTCACGTGTCAATTTAGGGTTCTGCCACGTGGTAGAGACCGCGTGATGTGGCAGTGACACTATCTCTACCACTTGCCAGAACCCTAAGTATACATTTGGCATTTTCTTTTATAAATTAAAAAAAAAGAACATAATAAAAAAAATGATGAGTTGACACGTGGCACACAATTAACGTCGTTAGTACTACACTAATTGCAACACATTTTCAAAAGTGAGGACCCAATTTAGACAACTTAAAATTTGAGGATCCAATTGAGATTTCTGAACAAAAACGGGGACAATCCGAGAATTTAAAATTATTTGATCTTCGAATGACAAGGTAGCACTAAAAAAACTAAAATTCAGCTTTTTAAATGTTACAATCAATTCAATTGTTGACATTATTAAAATCGATTTAATCAACTTTAAGGAAATGTAAAATGTTAGTATTTTTTTAAAAGAAAAAATTAGAAAGTGTAAAATTAATGTTAATTTTTTAATAAATAAATATTTGAGTTAGTGTCGGATTAATCGTTGTCAATTTTTATAGGATTCGCTAAATGTTAGATGCTACGAATATAGTCAATTTATGTAACATCCCATTTATAAAATTAATAAATAAGAGATTTCATAATAATATTTAAAGGTAGATTAACGAGATAAAAAATATTAATACAGTCCTTTAAAAGTTCAGACTATAAAAATATATCATTTATACAACAATACCAAACCTACAAAGGTATCCTTACACCAAACGTACTAACCATTCATACACTTGCTACAATCTCATAACACAAACTATAAACTTCTCATCCTTTAAAGGTGTCTCTAAACCTGCATCTTCAATTGCTCCCACCAAAATGGTGATCATCGCAAAAGAAGAAAACAACTCAAGACCACAAAGTGCAAAGGTAAGCTAGCATAAGCCATACGTAGACAAACTACAATAATTCACATAATTGCACATAGACAGTGGACACCAACTTAAATCCATAATCTAATGCATACATTAATATAACACCACCATAAAATCTCTCCATGAGATCCATGAAATTACGTCAAACACATATAATGCTCGTATATATCAATAAACCCATTATCATCACAATTGCACAACAATGCTTTCACAATCATATACATTTCTCACTTAAGCTAAAGATTCTTGCTTAAGCAACAAGAGTTCTCGCTTAAGCTAAAGATATGGGTCTCGTTTAAGCTAAAGATTCTCGCTCAAGCTAAAATCCAAACAGAGAGCAAAGTGGAACTCTGGCTATTTTCCCTTGAGCTAGATTTCTCTTGCTTAAGCTAAAATAGCAAATTTTTTACTCTATTATCAGCACCCAAACATATAAAACACAAACCAACACAATTCATATGCATTCATCAATTCCACACATCAAAACACAATTAATGACCAAGATAAGCAATTCATTTCGAAATTTAACAAAACCTAGCTTCCTTTACCTCGAATATAGACCAAGATTGAAACAACAAAACCCCAAAGACAATTTTTAGCACTAAAACTCCAAAACAACCCAGAGAAGCCAAAATGATGGAATTACAAAAAAGCATAAGGCTCTTATAAAAATTCAAGCAAAAACAAACACTCCCAAACTGAAAAAGAAAAAAAATGGTTGGATTTTTAACTTACACAAAGGAAGAAAATGTTTGGGTGGATCTGAAGAGAATTCCGTAGTGATCCCAAATCTAGCCTTTGTTTCAAGAAAGGATGAAGAATTAAAGTTGAGTTGAAGGGAGGTTAGAGATGATGTTGTAAGAGAGAGGTTTTGAGTTTTCTTTGAGCTAGCTGAGTTTAACTCTAAAGGGAAAGAAAACAAGGTGTTTACAATTTAGATGTCATTAATGCAATGGAATTTAAAAGGAAAATAAATTAAAATATATAAATTATTTTTAATTTTTTATTAAATATTTATGTTAGTATCTAAATACTAAAAATGAATTAGGTTAATGTAAGCTAATTTAACACTAGTGTTATTTATGTTTAGTATTTACATTTATTTAAGCTAGTGTCGATTAAGTTGACATTAACGTATATTTTATCAAATTGATTATTACGAAATTTCATGTTGGACATGAATTTTTAAAATCTATAAAGAAAAAATAAACTTTGTTTAAACATAATCCCTTTAATTAAATTCTATTTATTAAAAAAATATATTTTTTGTATATTTTTTTATTGTCTTTAGTTCTTATTTTGAAAAGCTTGTTCAAGTGGTGAATAGGGATGGCAACGGGGCGGGGCGGGTACGGGTATCATGATCCCATCCCCATCCCCATAATAAAAATTCATCCCCATCCCCATCCCCAAACCCAACGGGTATACAACTTTTGACCCATCCCCA
>Ga0214543_1005099_pt1 | contig 24487 bp, 8 predicted proteins | sample CNSS2metaG_FD_160094 | JGI IMG/M metagenome (GOLD analysis project Ga0214543, IMG submission 160094) | Root nodule microbial communities from cowpea collected in UCLA plant growth center, Los Angeles, California, USA - CNSS2 | ecosystem: Host-associated > Plants > Roots > Nodule | place: USA... | reverse complement strand
CAAAGTTTTTACTTAATTTTGTGAACTTCTTAAAGTTTCCCAATTTTTAAACATTGAAAGTTTTATCATAAAAAAAATAATAAATTAAAAAATTAAAAAAAAAAGCGGGCCGGCCCGCGGGCCCGCGGGCCAACCTTTATGCGGGGCGGGCCAGAGTATGCGGCCCGCATAAAATGTGCGGGGCGGGGCGGGCCGGACCGCGATGTGCGGGCCTTATGCGGAGCGGGCCTAAACGGGGCGGGCCGGCCCGCATTGCCACCCTTAATTAAAATGAAAAGAAAATACAAATTACAATTTAGCTATAGTTACCTTATTAGTAATTTATCAGTTTAAAAAACAATAACGTGTGCAATGAAATAAAAGTAATCAAATATTTTACCTTTCTCCCAAATTTAGAATTGACAGAAAACAGTCACCAACCTCCATCGCCATCAAAGACTTCTCCTGGTGTCGTAGTTGTATAAATTCTGGTATTTTACATCACTATTACACCGTAAGTTGTTAAACTGAAGTAACAGAACCTCACGTTTTGTTCAGCGCCGCACTACCCTAAGCCGAGCCGAGCCACTACCGTCCCAAACCTGGTCACTCAGCTGACTCGACTCAGCTGGAGCCAGAGATAATAAGAAGAAGAGCGTCATCACGCGTTTGTCTCTCTATCTCTTAAAATTGCAGTGTCTGCGAAATTCGTGTCGTTGACGAGGGACTATGAGCAGTGACTTCGATCTCCGGTAATCGGCGAGGGTTTTCAACTAAACGGCGCCGTAGAGCAGGATCTGCGATGGAGGGTGAAAACGCGAGCAAGGTGATTGAGTTGGTGAACGAGATAGCAAGTATCTCCGATTACAGGCCTCCGGTGAAGAAGCAGTACTGCAACTTGGCGCGGAGGTTGAAGCTGCTGATCCCGATGTTCGAGGAGATTAGGGACATGAAAGACCAGATCCCAAAGGACACTTCCAAAGCCGTCCTCGCTTTCAAGGAAGCTCTCGAATCCGCCGGGGAACTTCTCAGATTTGGAAGCGAAGGCAGCAAGCTTTACTTGGTTTGTTTCTTGCTCTATATATTGTTTTATTGTTCTTCTGTTTCTGCTTTCTATCGAGTAGTATTGGCAGTAGCGATTTTCACGCTACACCGAGTTCATTTTAAGTTTGTGAATTTTTTGTAGATATATTTTTTTGTCTTTTTTTTTTGCTTTTTTTTTTTTTTTTTATGACTGTGCCTCTTTTATGTGATGTTTTTTATCGTATTATTGAGATGGTTTGATGCGAATTGAGCTTTGAGGATGTTTGATTCTATGGTATGTGGAAATTAAGAGAAGAAAGCTCATAGCTGGTAATACTGTTGTTTTTTTTTTTTGTTTGCTGAAACTGCAAGCCTGTAACAAATGTTTTAATTCATGGTCGTGGTTTCGTTGCTATTCTTGATATTGCCGGAAATTGTGATTAATGCCGCTAAAATCGATGTGGCGGATGGATCGTTTTTTGAAAGCTTGGCTACAACTGTTCAAGACCTTCGATAATTTGTAGTGCTAGTTTCCTGATGGGTTTGTCGATTTGTAGCTGCACCTGGATGTGGATGTCAACGAAAATAATCCTATTCCTTTCATTTCCGATTGTTAAACAAGCTTTTAATATGAATTTGAATAATTTGTATGCTTTTTCTTATGCTTTAGATACTTTCCTAGCTTACAAGGGAAATTTAAAGCTATAGGGTGGTACAAACTTTGGGCATCTTGAGCCGGGTGTACTTGTTGATCTAGTGTGCCACACATTTGAATGGTGATGTTTGATTTCTATGTTTGTCTAGAAGCAAATATATACTACGGATTATGAACGGCACTATAATTTAAAACCTCTTTTTTAAATTGTCATGGATTTCAAAGTCGAACTTTTACTTTAGTTTGTTTGTAGCATTTTGGTAATTCTACTACATGATCCGAACAATTAGGACCATTTTATTTGGGTAACCTATATCTATTGTGCGGAGCTGTGCAGAAAAAGTTAATAGGTAGTGGTAGGCAAAGGGTAGTCTTTTTAGTACTGTACAAAATTGTTAGATCAATTGTCATAAAAACACTTTCCGTGCTTCATATAAACACTTTCCGTGCTTCTGATTTTATTAATATATTTTGTCTGTGAGACACTGAGACTTCGAAGTAGTCATACTAATCTGGTTATAAGCAACCGGAAAAAAAATTAGCAATTTATAATATTAGTACTATTTAAAAATCTAAAATTCTAAATAACAATGTTTACCCAACATTTGTTAGTATTGTATTAATTTTGTGTTTACATGATGACCTTAGTCCACTTACAGTTTCATAGGAGGCATATGTGTATACTTGTTGCGACCTGTGGTTGTTCTGGCAGCCTTGTTTCTTGTAATCTGGACCTCCTAGAATTTTGGGTTCAATAATATTTTTGGAGAAAGAAAACATAATGGATACATGCTTCCATTGAAATGACTTTGGCTTCTTAGATGCTTATTCAGTTGTCTTTTCTCCTATTTTGCAGGTCCTTGAGCGGGATGGCATTATGAATAAATTCTACGAGGTGACAGCTCGGTTGGAACAATCGTTGGGTGGTATTTCGTATGATAAACTTGATATCTCAGATGAAGTTAAAGAGCAGGTATAAATATTTCAGTTATATATATAATGTGTTGTATGTATGCAACACAGCGGTCGTTATGAGTTCCACATTGAGTAGGAGAAGCTACTTGATACAATACTTAAACTTCGAGACTCTTCCACTTAAAGAACCAGTCCTTGGGTTTGACTCTCCTCTTGTGCCAAAGTCTTAGCAGTGATCTTACTCAAACAATACCATTTTTCGAGAAGAAAATTTTGATCTATTGAATCTTCCTTCCTCTAGTTATGTTTTGAGATTAGAATGTATAGTGCATCACTGTGGAGCTTCTTTATGTGTATTTCTTTCGCTATTTACAGAATCATGTTTAATTGTCCCCAATAATTTCAGGTTGAGCTGGTTCTTGCCCAGTTCAGAAGAGCTAAAGGGAGGCTTGATGAACCAGATGTTAGGTTGTATGAGGATATGTTGTCCCTCTACGACAACAGCACTGATGCAGCTACAGATCCATCTGTTCTAAGTCGATTAGCTGAAAAATTGCAACTGATGGGAATAGCTGATCTTACGCAAGAATCACTAGCTTTGCATGAGATGGTGGTATCAAGTGGTGGGGATCCTGGGGCACGCATCGAGAAAATAGCAATGTTACTGAAGAAGATAAAGGATTACGTGCAAACAGAAAATCTAGTTAAGGATGATAATTTAGGAGGAAAAGGCATTTTTGCAAAAGTCTATGGAGTCAGTACAAATGAAAAGAGTCATCAGGCCCCTGTTATTCCTGATGATTTTCGATGTCCCATTTCCCTGGAATTAATGAAGGATCCTGTGATTGTTTCAACCGGACAGGTATGTGCACTATATGATGCTCCGTGGAAGCTGAGTTGCAAATAGTGTAGTTGGCCATTATCATACGTGCTTGCTTGACTTGGCAAACTGGAATATCGGGTCATCCTTTTAGGTGTTTGCTTAAATGTAAAAAAGCCACTAGAAGGCACCGTGCTCTAGTACAATTTTATTAAGATAGCATCAATTTATGGATGAGGGTCGTCTAATTTTGCTCATTAACATGCGAGGGTTATGTTATGAGAAAGAAAGACGTAAGAGCAAAATTAGTTGTCCCTACGTTATTTTAAAATTCTGTGAGGCTATCGAGGTTCGCATTAGGTTGACATATTGCAACATTTACAATTGTTTTATGTGTTCATGGATTTTTTTTTGTTTTTTTAAAAGCATCTTGATTGAATTTGAAAACTTGGTATAGAAAATGAAACTTTTATTGATTAAACTCCTCTACTTGATCCATGAAATACATTTGCCACACGCTGATTCCTGTTTACAATATTGACATTTTACCCTTGCTATTGAATTGTTTCACTTATAATGTCACATTACCCACTCATACACTCTAGTTCTAATTTGCAGACTTATGAGCGTTCTTGTATTGAGAAATGGTTGCAAGCAGGGCATGGGACATGCCCCAAAACACAGCAGACTCTCACTAGCACCGTTCTCACACCCAACTATGTCTTACGAAGTCTCATAGCACAATGGTGTGAAGCCAATGGCATAGAGCCACCAAAACGACCCAGCAGTTCACAGCCTAGTAAATCAGCATCAGCCTACTCACCAGCTGAGCGAAGTAAGATCGACGGTCTTCTCCAAAAGCTCACATCTGGCAGTCCCGAAGACCAGAGATCAGCTGCCGGTGAGATCCGCCTTCTCGCAAAGCGTAATGCAGATAACCGTGTTGCCATTGCTGAAGCCGGTGCAATACCTCTCCTCGTTGGTCTCTTGTCCGTGCCCGACTCCCGCACTCAAGAACATGCTGTGACAGCGCTTCTGAATCTTTCCATATACGAAAATAACAAAGGAAGCATCGTGAATTCAGGGGCAGTTCCAGGTATAGTTCATGTCCTGAAGAAGGGAAGCATGGAAGCGCGAGAAAATGCTGCAGCAACACTTTTCAGCCTTTCAGTTATAGATGAAAACAAGGTTACAATTGGGTCTTCAGGAGCCATACCACCACTAGTGACACTACTGAGCGAGGGTACCCAAAGGGGTAAGAAAGATGCTGCAACAGCACTGTTCAATTTGTGCATTTACCAGGGCAACAAGGGGAAGGCAGTGCGGGCTGGCGTTATTCCCACACTGATGCGACTGCTGACGGAACCTAGTGGGGGAATGGTAGATGAAGCATTAGCCATTTTGGCGATCCTGGCTAGCCATCCTGATGGAAAGGCTACGATTAGAGCTGCAGAGGCAGTGCCAGTTTTAGTAGAGTTCATTGGGAATGGTTCCCCAAGGAACAAAGAAAATGCAGCTGCTGTTTTAGTTCATCTCTGTTCTGGAGATCAACAATATCTGGCACAGGCCCAAGAGCTGGGGGTGATGGGTCCACTGTTGGAGTTGGCTCAAAATGGTACAGACCGAGGAAAAAGAAAGGCTTTACAGTTACTAGAGCGTATGGGAAGGTTACTTGAGCAACAGCAGGAAGTTCCAACACAAACTGAAACTCAAGCTCAGAACGAGGAAACCCAACCTCCTTTGATTACTAACCCCGATGATTCCTAAGATGCCTTGTTATACTCCGTTCATTTTGTCTCTTTGTTCTTTTTAAAGTATTGAAGAAAGAAGCGTCTGGTTGGAGGAAAGGGTGGAAGATCACTTCCTAACTCCATAAGTTATTTGTTTGTTTGTGTGATATTCAGAGATGTAATGCAAAAAGATTATAAAAGCGGCGTAAGAAGAAATTGAACCAAATGGGCAAGGTGCGCCTGACGTGGAAAGTGTATAATTGTAACATGTACTATATTCTAATCATCCTCAGATTTTAATGAAGAGATGTTTTGTTTATTCCTTTCCTACCGCATTACATGTTATAAAAGTTTAAAAGTTATTCATTCATCTCTTTTTTATCTGGCAATGCTAGTTACTATGACCATGTGATTTCAAATTGAGTTTGCCAACTCCTGTCAAATAAAAAGTTGAAATAAATGATACCACAGCGTGTTCATGAAACAGTTAAATACAAGGACTTTTCTTAACCGTCGCAGCTATCCAACATAAAAAATATCGTGTAATAATTAAATTTTGACAATTTTTTTTATAATCTTAATTTTTTTATTTTCCTATTTCTCTATAGTATCTTAAAGGTTAGAAAAATTTATGATGCTAATTTTTATCGAACAGAACAGTCCATAAGTCCATTCCAGCTATCATGTATGAATTGGATTTCTAAGTGGGCTGCTGCGATCTTCAATTTCATAACATCATGTGACTGGTTTCAACCATTAGAATTGTTGTTAGTATTTTATATTTTTATCTTTCACATATTATTATTCCTTATCTCTTTCCTTATATGATTTGAAGTCGTCTAATTATTTCTTCATAACAATTTTTTTCCACACTTTTCTTTAAATTAACCTGTTGTATGATTTAGACAAGTTAATACTCTTAGGTAAATTTCGATATATAATAAGAATACATTAAAACAATTGTATCCGACAATACTTTTAATGGAAAATTGTACTTTTCCTCCAAAAAAAATAAAACTTTAATCAGGTCACAATGAAGAACTCATATAGGAACAAATTAATAGTTATTATATATTTTTTATTATTTTCTATAATGTATTCTGTAAGATATTAATTATAACTTTAATAAATAAAAAATCGTTTAACAAAAGTTATATAAGCATTTCAAAACTAGTTATGATAACATTAGATTTGGAATTGCTTTATGATTTAAAATAGGTTTTAAAACTAATACATAGTTTAATTTTGAAATAAAATCAGTTTTGAACCACAAACCAATTTCAAAACTTACATAAAAGATTAAACTGTTCTTTTTAATATGAATTTGGATTTAAAATCCAATCATTTTCAGCTGGATTTGGATTGGACTTTTAAAATCCCAATCCATGTATACTCACCCAAACATATTCTCATCTTTGATTAATCATGGGCATGACCACAATGCTTTTTGAATTTAGATTCTTCAGCAAAGTTCGCACTATCTTAGAAGATCTCACAGTTCATGAATGTTTTGTCGTATAATCATAAGAAGAAAAGAGAATGCAATGTATGGTCCTGATTTTATTAGCTACACACAACTTGTTAGAGTCCCAATACATTGTGGAAAAAATAATTTTTATAGTATATTTTTAATTTAATTACACCCCAATTCATAATTTTTCTAACCTAAATATCAAGCTTCAATTTTTGACCATTTGCAGCTAAGAATCTAGTTCTGAAATCCACCAAATTGAACCTTCTACTTTCCCAATTAATTCGGTGTCGTTTTCCTTTGATTTGGTGCAGCTTTCGGTTTTCGAGGGATTCGTCTTCAAGATTTTAAAATCTGATGCTCTCCGATTTTATTTCTCACAAAAGTGATGCATTTCACTCACATCTCTGCATATAAGTAAAATATCTCTCAAGAAGATCAAACCCTTTAAACATATATCTCTAAGTATTTTGAAATATATTAAACCCAAAAAAATTCCTTGCTTCAAAAAAGAAGGTTGTTTTGGTTGAATATTCACAAACAAATTTTACCTCAACAAAAAAGCACGTATTGAATTAACATTGGTATTTTTATAGCATATATGTTCTATTCAGAAAATATCAATTTATTCTAACATATACTTGCTTCCATTGTTCCCTCTGACACCGACATTTCAATCATGCATGCATCAAGATATTTAAGTATGATACACCACGTATACATATAGTATTCAGGTAAGTTTTCAAGATTGATACAGACATATATAGTAAATAAACTTTTGTATCAGTTTTGAATTGTTTCTTACTTAGGAGCTGATCTTATACATATACATATACATATGTGTATATATATTTATATATATTCATGACATGAGTAAAGATAGTAACGGTCGCTGGCATGGATAAGTGGAGAGGTCCCCACCCATGAGTAAAAAGAAAAAGGAAGGGAAGAAAACACAGAAACAGAAGAAGGTGATGAAAGTAAAGTAAGACAAAGGAAGCATGTGTTAGGTTTAAGAAGGATGAAGGTTGAAAGTTTGGGAAATTATGGTTGTAAACAGTGTTGAAAGACAAAGTCACACAGAGAGAAGAAACTCTAAGGATGAAGCATGCATGAATTTCTGAGCCCCTGGTTTTCGTACCGTAGCAGAGAAACTCTGCAGATTTAACCCACACTGCTCTCACCTTCTTTCCCTTTAACCCTCGCAAAATGTTTCTTCTTTGAGACCAACACGCACCGACATTTTTGGAATCTGGGTGACCATTTACTACCTACGTCCAAAGACACGGAGAGAGCTTTTGTCTGTGTTACTCTTTTGTTGCTTTTTTCCTTCTTCAAAGGTACCATGCATTGGTCCTTACAAAAGCTATCATCACCACAATGATGCCACTTTTTTTTTTTATTATTATTGTTCTTAGATAATTCATTTAATATTGATGGTGGGATAAGAACAATAGAACAATAAAACAATAAAACAATAAAGTTTGTAATTATTAGTGGGGGGAGATCTTTGTTGGAATGGACTGTGTTTTTGTTGAGCTTAATTCTAAAGAGTGATGTAGTAGGATAATGAGAAGTGACCCCAACACGTAGAAAAAGGTCACACACTTATTTTGACCGTAAGAATCTCTTTCTTTCCTTTTCCTTTCGTATTCAACTGCATAATTAAGATGGCCCCAAAAGGAGTTTCATAATTAACAATCAATGTTTTGTATCTTGCATTATTCTGCTCAAGAACTTCTAGAACAGTCACCCAACCCAGTTTGGTCCAATATAGAATTGCATGATTTTGAGTGAGATTTTGGCGTCTTCTTACAATGCTTACATTTGGCTTCCACTTTAAACCTCAAATCCAAAACAAACATGCACGTCCCATCTTATCATCATAATCCCATAATAATATTATGTTTCACCCTTCTTCACTCATGCATGTCTAGTGTATTCCAAAATTCTTCCCAAACCTTCTTTATTACTTGCTTCAGTTCACTCCCATGTATTTTTGTCAAGTTTTAATCACATTTTTTAACAGAAATATATAGACAGAAGTTGTATATGTGAAAAAAAATATATATTCAAACACTTACACGTGAATTAATATAACTATATCACGATAAAGAAAGAAACATTCAAAAATTAAATCAACCAAAACCTACTTAAATAATGCATGAAAAGTTCTTGTATCTGTCTCTCTTATCATCACGTTAATTATTAACACGAAAAGGATCTTAGTGATTTTTTTACCCAATTCTATTACGCTAAAAGTACGACACAAAGAGCTTTGTCGGAAGAAAAATTTACCACGATTGAGGAAAAGTAAGGCTAGCTCTGGGGACATTAAATAACTGTCGCACTCAAGTTTCCAAGAATTTCACACTGTAGAAGGAGTGAGGGTGAGTAGAACTTAACTCCAGCTTCTGGGCACTGGCAAAAGTTTTCTAAAGTACTCACACTCTCACTGACAAAAGAGAAAAAGAAAAGGAAAAAAAAAAAAAAACAATGAGTAAGTTGGAAAGAGTTACTTACGATAAATCTTCTCTACACAGTGTCAGAAGCTTAGGTCTTTTACCTTCAATTATCTTGTTCATGCTACTGCTATGCATGACAAACATTCGTATCATAAACATAAACACTAGCATGCAGCATGGGATGTATATGCATGCTACTTCGTTGCATTATAGAATGTTTCACAGATTGAGAAAATAAAAAACTTGTGCAAAGTCTGCAAGATAGGAAAATTTAAACAAATTCATCTACTTGAACGTGGGGTGGCACATTCTTTAGTGCTGTTGTAGAATCACTTTTCTTCTTTTCTGATATGTGTGCTAGATCGTGTTAATAACCTTAGTGTGAAGGTGGTGAGTAACCAGCGCTTATAAAAAATAAGAAAGTGTTGAGCAAAACAGCGCGATGTGTAGGTGGCAGAAGGTGTGAAGTAAATTACTTGAGAGAGAGTTTTGTACGCAAATGAAGTCACAACGTGTCAGATAGCAGAAAGAAACACAAAGCATTACATGCACACACAGTTATACAATTAAAGCAAGCCCATGTATATAGTACACAAAATACTCAACTGGATGAAAAAACAAAACAAAAACTTAAACATAAATCAATGACCGGAATTGAAATTACAAAGAAGAGGATATCAATTCTACCATTTCTGCGTTAATTTCTGTCAACTGATGATGATAGTGGAAGCCAAGGTGTTCAGTGGAACATCCAAATCGTTTCAGAATTTCTCTGATCCATGGTGTGAGATCGTTTCCGAGTTGTTAACAATTCAAGCAAAGAACTTCAATTGGGATGATAGGGTTATCGATTATCGACCATATATATATATATATATATATATATATATATGATGATGATATGGTCAAAGTTACAAGAGATGAGTAGCAGAAGAAGAGGAAAGACCTGACATATCAGTCCATGAATAGTAGTGGTTATTTTCTGAGACGTTCAGTGGTGATCTTGACAAATTCAAAGCCCCACTTTCTTCCATTTTAACTGGTGGCATCTGAGAAACCCTAGAATTCGATGCTAAATCCCCAACCAAAGCAGAAGGTGTTTCGATACTTTCGTTTTGAAAATGGTATGAACCAGCTGAAGCAGCAGATTCAAAGCCATTCAAGAAAGGAATCTGCTGCAAGCGCCACTGATCCATTCCTCCACCGGCAGAGGGATTACCGCTGCCACCAATTTGAAACCCCATGTGATCGTTCTGTCCGTGAATCTCACGCAACCCGAGACCCATGTTTCCGACAGCATAACGGTTCAGGTTCTGGAGCGACGCCATGAAGGGAAGGTTCGGCGGTTGCGGCAACTGGCCCATAAGCTCGTGAGTGTTTCCAGCGGAGGGGGGGAGTGCACCGGAAGAACCAGACAGTGTTTGTTTGTCAGATGATGCCGGAGACTTAGAGCGGCTCCTTTTGTTCTTCTTGTTCCTACGGCAGCCTCCACCCACAGGAACGTTTCTAAGAGCACCCCCTCGTGTCCAGTAACGCCGGCAAGTTTTGCAGAAGTGGCGTGGCTGAGAGAGGCTATAGTTGTTGAAGTAGCAAAATTTAGTGTTGGTGGATTCACAACGTGGACACTTGAGAGCTGCTTCAGGAGGAGGTATCTTAGCTAGCCTAGCTCGATCAGCCATGGAACCTGGCCTGATTGATCCCACGGAAGCTCCGACATGAGCCTGCTGCGGTGGCAACGGTGGAAGAAGCTGAGCGTTGTCACTGCCATTGGCCTGAGCATGGTTGGGTTGCTGCAACAACAGATCAAGAACAAAAGGAATGAAAAAGGAGAGGAGAAATTAGTGTGATGAAAACAAAATCTGGTATATTCAGGGAGATATTACAGGGAATAGGAATAATTTATCTTTTGTGAGTATTATTTTTTTTTTTTTGAGTTTCTTTTTAGGGTTGAGAAGCTGTGGCTGAAAATTGAGGAAAACCTTACCTGGTGCCAATTGGGAGGATCTACAAAGACTGGAATAGAGGAGAAAACCATGGTGTTCAAATGCTTTTATGTTTTTCTTTTATAAAGTTTGATGGTGGAGAATCACACCAAGGGAATACCAGAGAGGAGAAAGAAAGGGAAAAAGAGCATTAAAGAGGAAGAGGGTGGAGGAAAGAAAGCAGGAAGAGGCTTTAATTTCTTTACTTTGCGCTTATTCCCTCATTCTCTCATCTCTTTTTGTTTTATTTATTTTTAGGGTTTTCAGTGGACGAAGTTTCTTAACCTATAAGCTTCTTTTTTTAATGGCTTGCTCTGTAAATTTCTTCATCAAAAGGGCATAGTGGCTCCCATGCATGGAACCCAAATTTTAAAAAGAAAGTTTTCATATGCGTCTGTGTGCCAACATTGCTAATCACTGTCTATTCCTGCCTCATCGTGGAATCCGCTTACATAATCAAACACATCTTCCAAACCTCTATTTAATTAACTCATAATCCTCAAATAATTACCATAATTAAACTATAACCTTCCAGTAAATCTTCTAAATATCATCATTCTTACATACTTAAAAAGATTGAAGATCCAAACCTTTCTAGTTCATAAAAAATCAAGTATTCAAAAATGAATGATAAAGTTAAGTTAAACCATCCCTGCACTGTAAAGGCGACTTAGAAACAATATCAGAAAAAGTGCATCTCTTCCCAACAATTATCAATGCCTGCGAAGTACAAGATGAGAAAAAAAAAACGGAATAAAAGAAAAGTAATTCGTTCATGATTCAATCATTGAATTGTATTTGACAGTTTCTCTGAAGTTTAATTTACTAAACAGTTGAAATAATATACACATTACATAAAACCAGTGTTCCTAACACATCGAATAACGGTCTCACATCGAATAACGGTTAAAATATTTTTTTCTCCTTTCACCGTCTCAAAACAACAATACTTTCAATATATATTCATAGAGACTTGGAATCGTTACAATTAGTAATCTAAGTTTGAACAAATTTAGTGTGCATGCATGAACTTAAGATATACGAGCTAGTGATATATTTTATAAAAGATTAATTTTTGGTTAAAGGATAATTTTAGAAACAGTAGCAGTGAAAGCAAAATGCGTTGCGTTTAGATATGTATGAGTTTTGAGTCGCATGATCTTGCGTCTGCTAATGAAACACAGGCATTGAGTGAAGCACTAAGATGTCAGATTTTTTGGAATGCTCGTTTGCAAAGGATGCGGCAAGTGGAGTAATTAAAGAAAAGATGAGACAAGTAATTGAGAAAGAAAGCACGAAAGGGGAAAGAAAGTTTGGAAAATTGTCATATATAATGCATTAGTTATATATATATATATAATTGATTGGTGCTATTCTTTAATTGCTTTACTTTTTGATAAGCTAAGCACCATAGAGTAAATTGAAGGCTTAAAGTTGTGGTCAGATCCTTTTTGGGCACAGCACCAACATTGTGAGTTGAGTAGATGAAATGGTGTGTTTATCCAACTTTTTTATCCACGAAAATCTTTTTAAGTCCATAGACAAAATCTTCTAGTTGCCTCTTAGCTTTAATGCTTCAATAATTAATAGTTGAGAATTGAGGGGTGTTGATTAATTAACGTGCTTCTTTTGTCTATTTTTGCTTTTTTTTTTGGGTGCAGAGACCCCAAATTTGGTAGAGTGAAAAACAACATATTCTTTTTGTAAGTGGGCCTGAGTCGCACTCACATTAGTACCATGACATGATTATGAGATATATATATCAATGTCGTTTCTTCATCGATAAGAAATTTTCTTCTGCTACTATAACACTAACCTTCATCATGCACTCATGCCCTTTTAGGATAACTTAGCATACACAGTTACATCACTGTTCTTCTGCCTTTATAAATTCTTTCAAATCACCAACATTTCTTCCACTTTCTTGTACAATTTTCCATCCAGTACACTGTGGAAAATAAATTATAATATTTCTCACTACCAAAGTAGACAATGTGCAATGGATATTGTTTAATTAATTATTTTTCCAAAATTTATAGATGAAACCTATTCTGGTACACCCAATAAGTTTCACATCGTTTAGTAGTCGAGATCAAGCGAAATTTAAATACTCCTATCTCCCTCTATCCTTTAAGATGCCTTCTAAGGACTAACTTCAATGTTTTAATTCAGTCTCCTAAAGATTTTGATGATAGCATATCTATAAAAGAATGTTAAAAATCATTTTTTTATGTATTATGTAATCATTTTTAATATTGTCATTAAGTGATGATGGTTATTATTTTGAGGTACACGTATGCTGTATACTATTTGGTGGTCATTTATTCGTTCTAGAGTTTGCTTATTTAAAATGAGTTCACAAAAGACAATATGAAATTCTCATAAACTTTGTTGTCAAGTTTTTTTTGGATAGATTGCAAGAATCAAACATGTTTCACATGGTTGTGTAGCAAAACGTTTATCCAAGTCATGGGAAGAAAAGAAAAAAAGAAAAATCTTATAGTGATTTGGAAGAAGTAGAAATTGAAGATCATGGTGCATATAGTAACAATAACAGATTCATTTGTTAGCAAAGTAATGGAAGGAGAATCTAAAATTGTCAAACAAAAGACAAAACGAAATATATATATATATATATATATATATATATATATATATATATATATATATATATATATATATATATTGGTATCGTAAATTAAAACTGAGACAGACAATAAAACATGTAATATTTAACATTTTTTAGTACTATTTAAAGACTTATAAATGCTTCTAGTGTGTTTTTGTAGAGAATATTTTCTTATCAAAAAGATCTTGTAATAAATGTCAACACCAAATCAAACATATCTCAAAGAGTATGTTACTTTAAGTTAATTATCTAGGTATGATGAATCATGTTGAGTATTAGAATATTTCTTAAAAATAATTATATTAAATATTGTATAAAAAATATTTATTGTAACCCTCATCATCTACTTCAATAAGAAAAACAACTTGATGAACAAAGAACTTAGCAAAGATTCGCAACAACGATAAAAAAAAATTGCCATAAAAATCTTTATAAAACGTATATAAATAGAAGATACCTTAATAAAAGAATTTTTTATATCTCATGAAAGAACTAAGAAAGTTACAGAGATAAAAAATCTCAAATGAGAATTAAATATAATATATGAATAGAATACTTCAATATTCATTAACATCTAAACCTAAATTTTAAACGATGGAATTTCTTTAAAAAAATCTCTGAAAATGCGAAAAAGAAAAAAAAAATTGAGTATAGTGAAATCATTGAAGATATAAACAGTCTCTAAATTGAAAACACTGATACACAACTTTGAATTTTCTTATTTCTTGAAAATGAGTGGGGTTTCAAACTTTGAATATATTAAATATTGATACTTTATTTTACTATACTTCACCAACCTACGAGAATGTTGTTGAGAATTGACTTGAATGCATAAATTTAATTAAAAGTGAAGTGGAATGAAAACAGTAAGAGTAGTTAGAATGTGTTACACCCAAAGAGAAATTGAAGTGAAGTTTCGAATTGTCCTAAAAAATTAATGTGAATGCGAGAGAATCTAGATTACATATAAATACAAAAACGTTGACTTGGTAATGATTTCCCTTTCAGACAAAGATGGAATTTTTCTCTCTCTCTTTTAGTGCATGCAAATTATTCCATTAATTGTAAAAGTGAATAAAATTTAATAAGGGAGAGAGATAGAGAGATTAACGTTTGAATTTGTACCCTTTTTGTAACATGTTTCAGTTTTTGTGTGTATATAAAAAATTTCCTGTTTCTTTAGTGCATATAGGCCTACGCACAGTTCATAAATTCATCAAGTTTTATCATATATGGAAAAGTGCTCCAATTTTGTGACGTATCAAAGGGAGTTACGACAATCATTTATTCCAAAGTATAAAGATTTATCTTGAATTCAACTTTTTTGGTCACGTTCCAGTTTTGTTTCGGACCCTCATTATTCTATACTAACAAGTTCAAACAAAAAGAAAAAAAAGAAAATAGCATAACAAAACAATGGAAACAAAAGAATATACAGTTCTCATTTCTTTGACAGATATTGGTCTTTTCCTCACATGGATAATATTTTTCTAATGATGTTCATATTTCTTTTAATACTGGGTTTCATCCCGTTTGAAAAAAAATATATATATTCAAAATTAAACCCTTTATTATGTATTTAACTAATTCATTTATCTACCGTCTGCTTTTAGATCATGTTAGTGGTACAGATATTAATGTATACATTTGATTCGATATTTTATCTAGAGATGTCAACGGAGCGGGTAGGGTACGGGGATCACTGGAGAAATATTTGTCCCGTACTCGTACCCATATCCGTCGAGTATCCATCTATTTTTTTTATATTCGCGGGTATTCACGGGTATTTGCAAAATTATTTAAAAAATAAATATTTAATCATAAATTCAAATAAAATAAAATAAAATACATTACTGTCATAAATTTTAAATAAATTTCAAATAAACTCAAGTTGATACAAATCCAAATAATTGTAAAAGTAAATATAAAATGACATTCAACACACTGAAAATTTTTTAATTAGTGCTTTAATCAACAAACTCATCCACCTTCTCCGATTGAATACTGAAAAATAAACAAAACAAACAAATAATAAACCTCAATTGTCACGTGTCATGTATTCTTATTTTGATTCCATCATTTAACAATAAGGCATACCATAAACTTCATTGTCTATATAAGGTTTGATGTATATGTCCAATTTCAAAAAAATGAGAGAGAAAAATGTCAAGGGGTAAGTTTAGCGGGTACAGGTATCCACGGATACGGATACTATGATACCCGTACCCGCCCCGTTAACATGCGGATATCAAAAATATCCGTACCCACGGATAACGGGTATCCATTTTTAATATCCATTTTTTATCCGTTGCGAATTTAATCCACGGATACCCGCGAGTACGGATTTTTTTGACATCCCTAATTTTATCCCACAACCACCATTATTTTTAAAGTTATCAATTGGTTACGTTTCTAGTATAGTGGCAACGTATACAAAGTTAAAGAAATATTTTTATTACAAAATTATATATATATATATATATATATATATATATATATATATATATATATATATATATATATATATATATATAATAGTATTCCATTGCTTGTTTGCTATGAGTTATGAGTGATAATGTTTCATTTCTCTTTGTCATTTATAAGTAAAAAATAGTGAGGTTCTCAAAAATCAAGTTCGTATATATGATTGTTTTGCTGAGCTTTTAAAATATAAGAATGGTATATTAAAAAGAAAATTGATATATTTTAAAACAACAAATATCAGTATACATCTCCATATTTTTTAGACTTAATGTTAAACAATGAATTTTAAGTCTAACTTAATCTTACAAAATTGATCTGTAAGGTAAGGTTTGCATCCATTTATATATAGTCGATGTGAGACTTCAAACATACCCCTGTTGAAGTACATACATATCGTGTATGAGATTTGATAATAATGGATGATCACATATCGGATGAAACAAATCTCATCATGATAGGTTCTAAGAATGACTTTGATGCTATTATAAGAGGTAGACTTTAAGTCTAACTCAACCTCTATAAAATCGATTTGTAAGGTGAGATTTGTATCCACTTATATATTATAAATTAACTTTATCTCTAATCAAACTAAAAATTCTAACAATTAATAAAATGGACAATACAAAAAATTCAATAAAGAATCCAAATTTATTATTTGTTATTGTTATAATAATTTACGAAAATTTCACTTCTAGAAAATTTTATAAGTCTGTGTAAGGTTCAAAATTACTAAAATTTTAAAAGAAATAATAGTAAAACATAATAATATAAAAGTGAGTAGAGAAAATAGAATAAGTACTCATTTGTGTTTACAATCATGTTAAATTCTTAAATAAAAATGAGAAAATTATTTAAATACATAAGAAACTACTTTAAAAATGATTAGTTACCATCTCTTTCATAAAGAAAAGTACAAAGTACTATAATTAACTCCAAATATCTCATAATCCAATTATATGGAGGTACCATTTAATAAGAGTTAAACTCACGAATTTAATTCTAAACAGGATGAGTGTGAAGAAAAAAAAATATTAAAAAATAACATGAATAGTTCCATATCGAAAATAAACACGGATATATATAAAAGTGGAGCGTGTGGGGTCCAATATTGGCGCGTTGTCGTGTACCATAATGCACTGTTGCAAGGAATCAATGTCATTCATTTTTATCATCAGATGCTTACGGTCGGCACGGGAATCCTTATTGCCACGTCACCCATTAATGGTCCCACTATTACACCACTTTCCCTACATTTCTACATTCTACTCTTCTTTTTTTAAATTAAAAAAATTAAAAAATTTAAATTTAAATATAACTCAATTATTAAAAAATTAGATAAAAATATATAAAAGGAAGAAAAAAATTTGTGTCCATGCATCTTCCACGATATGGACGTAGCTAGTCTCCGATCTTGTTCCTCTTTTCTTTTTCTTTTATTTCTTTTCCATTCCTATCAACCATGTAACATGTTTGTTCTATCATTTTCTACTTCCAAATTATGTTTCTTTAACTTTTCCGATGTTGATAATTAGGTAAAGGGTGTTATGGTTCCATTCGAAATAAGGAAAGGGGGGAAGAACGTGATGAATTTTTAATAATCATATTTCGTAAAATTAAAATTAAAATAAGAAAATTATAGAATGATGATGAGTTGTTTTCCGTTTTTGAAAAAGTGAAGAATATATTTAGGGTAAGTTCATGGTATTTATTGATAGAGTTTTCTTGGTTTGGAATTGTGGAATAGTCGCAAAATTGAATTTTTAATGTGAAATTGCGCTTAAATCTTGAGCCACTTTTAGAGCATTATGTCATAAAGTGTTTTTAAGGGGCAACGACCAAAAGTTTAATTAGCATAGGATACTCTTTCAGTCTGAAAATACTTAAATAATTAAATTTAAATGTTCCACTCGATTACCACGATTAACTCGATGATTAATTTCGTGACGCATTTTACACCATTTGTTACAAGCTACGGGCCAATCTTATCTAATTGATTATGGACACGTGTGTTAGAAATTTAAAATGATGTATAAGTTTTATATTAGATAAAAATAATAACATAAATAATATATAAGGGAAAGAAACTATAAATTTATTGTCTTAAAATATAAAATAGAAAGTATTAAACTTTTATATAGACTTATTTAGGATTTATTAGTTCTGAATTTTTGTAGTATATCTCTCATAAAAACCTAAGAACAAGCTAATTTAGCATCATGATTTATTATTTATTACAAACTTTGTACATATCTAAACTTTGAATTCGCTTGTTTTAAAAGGATTAAACTAACCTTTTTAAGAATCTATCTTAGCATAAACATTAACTTAAAGTTGCATGATAGTAAAGACTTCGGGTGATCACGAAGGAAAGAGAAAAAAAAGAGAAAGAACTTCAATTATTTAAGATTTTGCATGTTTAAAATGTTTATTATTAAATTAAGGTCATATATAACCGGTATAATCAATGACAAATCTAATCTAGATGAAAATAATATACTCAAAATTTATAAATGTAACTATAGTCACTAATGTAAAAGTACATAATTTAGTATTAAAATCCACTTTGACGTTTCTTCTTCAAAAAAGTAATAGTTTTGAAGTTGAATTTAATATGAATCATGTTTTAAACTAACTTTTCTAATTTCATCTCTTTCACTTCTTTTTATATTTCAAAAAGTCGTATTACATTATCAAGAATTAATTTGAAATTCCTCCATTTCATTCTTTGAATTTTAAGAATGAGTCATCTAATATGTCTTATTTTCATATTCATGGATAAAGTATTGTTCCCAAGGTATTATCTGCTTTGGTGCGTTGGGCTCTGTGACGGTTTTATCCTTAAAAGGCACCTCAGAATGTAGAGGGAGGTAGGAGTATTTAAATTTCATTTGACCTCGACTCCTAAACGATGTATGACTTATTGGGTGTACCGAAACAAAAATTAATATAAATCATGTGCTTAGGTAACAATTCCAAATAATAGAATTTACTAGAATACAATATATCAATACAATAAATATTATAGTATAGATTTAATATACAAAAATGAGCTAAAGTGATATTAGTTAAATATCTTTTTTTTCTCGAAATGTTTTTGACGTAGCCGTCAATCATCTTGATTTAATTTAACCCTTTTTATGCACAATTTTTGTGAAGATAACTGGAAAACCATATTTATATAACATTCGACAACTAGCTTGTTAAGGAAAGAAAAAATAGATAAAGGAGAATGAATTCTCGTTTGACCTATTGATATACATGTCTGAAAGATGCTTATTGATAGAGTAAATATCTTATCTATAGAAAACAAAAGTCCATAAAAATATTATTCACCAAATTAACTGATATGAATTATTGCAGATAAATAAATAAGTTTATATACATATTATCAAGTATTATTTCAATGAATAAAACACAATACTGATGTTTGAAAACTTCAGCGTTGAATTTAAATTCTTTTCAATAGTGAATTTCTGAACTAACAAAAAATTGCTAATTTATTTCTAAAGTTAAAGGTTTAACAATTTATAAAAAGTATATAGTATTTATCATATACAACGGTCAGTTTTATTTGAATTATGACGAGGGATTAAGGCTTTTCTTTTTCCTGAGTAAATACAAAATATTAAAATTCAATATCATATAAAGTGAAACAATCACAAAGTTGACACATACTATGCTCTAAAAATGCTAAAATTTAACAAACACTCTTGATTAAACGCACCTCATTGATTGGAAATTACGTCCACTAAAAAAAAATAAAAAAAATAAATGTTCAGTAGACGTAAAGCATTCAAATTGTCCTTCTTTTGTAAAGGGGAACTTATGATCACTTTTGTGTGAAAACAAACTCTTAGCTCATTATTTTATTTTAATTAAAAAAAAAATGTGATGAATGAAAACGATATACATGTTGACCATATCTATCTATATAGATTAAAGATTCAACTCTATTCCATGCCACTGATACAATGAAAAGAAAGGAAAAAAACTTTATTTTTAAACAAGATATATTGTTGTGGATCTAAGGGAAACACCATCATTAGAGTTATGCTTTAGGGATCTACTCTTATATGAGCCTAACCTAAGGAAAAACAACATGTCAAAATATAAAAAGGAAAATTATTTTAAAAAGTGTCAAATGTCATGTAAATTTACAAGCATTTTTTTTTTCAAAGTTAGGCACACGTACGGGAAAAAAAGGGAAATCATATATATATATATATATATATATATATATAAGATAATAATCTTAACTAAATAAAATATAACTAGTATATACATTTATTTTACTTTTTTATCTTCTGAATAAAATTTTTAAAATTAAAATAACTATTTTATCAATTTTATCTTTTCAGGGACCATTTATTTAAACTTGGTTATTTTTTTAATTATAAAAATAACTATAAAATAATAAAAAATATTTACAATATAATTATAAAAATTACTTATATTTAATTTTATAATAATAATAATTTTAATATTTTAAATCATGAATAAAAAAATACCTCAAATATGGGTAGCATGTACATTTTCACGGGTACATTTAGTATAACATAAATGTAGTTTCTCAATCATTTATGGAAAATAAATAAAAGATATAATTTTGACGAAACAGAAATGTTTTGCAAATGGTGAAATTAATTTGCAATCTATATTAAATATACATATATTTTGATGTCATATAAAGAAATATGAAAGGTGGTGATGTGGAAACACCATATTTTAAATGAGTTGGATATTAGTTATAATTTAAGAGAGATTTAAAATGTGAGAGTAAAATGGTAGACCTCAGAATAGTTTAACAATAAGTCAAAGTCACACTTTGGTTAAGAAAAGATAAAATTAAATGCTATATAAAAGTAAAAACACGTAGTTTTATTGTTTTAAGGTTTTTTATTACAAATTATGTTAAATATCTTATATATGTAAAGCTAGTTGTTAGGCTGATGAAAATAACATGAAAAGTTTCACATATTGTCAGGACAACTAAGGAAGTGTGTGTTAGTGACTATATAATGGGCTTTAAGTCCATAATATTTCTTGTCTTGAGTCAAAGAAATTTTAAACTTATATTTGACTATTCTTATTTGTTAATACTCTTGTAATAAGAGCCTGATGAGGTTTGGGTTAAATTATTGTTTTGCAGGATGTGGGTGGACTCAGGATCAAAAAACATGAGTGTGTTTTCTATATATTTTTTTATGTTTATTTTATTTCTCTATTAATAAAGTGATTCTAGTAGGTTTTTGTGAACATTAATATCATACGTATAAAATCACAATTTCTATATATATATATATATATATAAATCCATTTACGTCCATGTATAAATAATAATAATAATAATAATAGTGTGTAGGAAAATGAATGTAGGTTTTGAAGAGTTAAAGAAAGGTTTGAGTGGATGAGAGGGTTGGTGGTGTTGGAATCTGATTCCCAATCTGTTTTGACAGGTTCCTGCTTTTTTGGTCATTGTGATGGGAAAAGCTTTTAGCACTTAATTTTGCGAAATTTTGGTTGTAAAGCCACCAAATTGCAGCCTTAATCCAAAGCGAGGCATGCACGTGCATGAGAAATACAGATCACAAAACAACATCAAACTGGGACCTCCCATGAGGGGTAAAGTGGGGGCGTCAAAAAGCAAACCACTTTCTCCCCTCAATCATTTCAATTATATCTAGTATTGCTCCAACAATCGCCACCACTTCATTATCCCGTCTTTTCAATAACTATAACTCTCAAATTACATCTTCTCCACTTCAGGACATAAATTTCAACTAAGACAAACTTTGCAACACTCTCTCTTAAGATTTCGGAATCACACAATACAAAAATAATTTGGTATCTCAATTTTTAGCTTGTTGAATCGACAAAAATAATACATTTTAGAAAGTTTAACAACATAAGTAAGTGAATGAGTGATATTATATAATAGAATTTAAGTAAAAATAAGAAAATAAAAATATTTTTGACTAATTTTCTTTCCATTATTTCACAAGAGGGAATGGAAGTATGGATGAGAATCCAGAAAAGTAAGTGTGGATACTTAACTACCTTTAAAATAAAAATTGGTACTTATTTTCAATACATAGTATTATATTGAAAATAAAGTAAGTGAGTGACAATAACTTTGTAATAGAGTCTAAGTAAAAGAACAAACATTTTCTCATTGATTTTCTTTCCATTATGTCACAAGAGGGAAAGTAAGTAGGGATGAGAGTTGAGAAAAGTGAGTGTCTGAATTAGGGATGTCAAAAATATTCGTACCCGTAGATATTCGTGAATAAAATCCGCAATGGGTAGGAAATGGATATTAAAAATGGATATCCGCTACCCGCAGGTACGGGTATTTTTGATACTTACATGTTAACAGAGCGGGTACGGATATCATAGTATCCGTATCCGTGGATATCCGTATCCGTGTATACCCGTATCCGCTAAACTTTAATTCACAAAAATACCCTTATATATATATATATATATATATATATATATATATATATATATATATATATATATATTAGTAAAAACCATTATGACCTAACTTTTTTTAAGCTGCACATCTTGTCTTATCTTATGTCTTCAATCTTCCAACTACAAGTATTGGTATGTTGTCTTCTTTCAAGTATACCCCTTGACATTCTTATCTTTCCCTTCCTTGAAATTGGATATATACATATCAAACCCTATATAGACAGTAACATTTATGGTATGCTTTTTGTCAAATGATGAAATCAAAATAAGAATACTTAACACATGACAGTTGAGATTTATTATTTGATTATTTTTTCAGGAATCAAGGAGAAAATGAGAATGTTGATCAAAACAAAACACTAATTAAAGAATTTTTATTGTGTTGAATGTCATTTTATGTTTATTTTTATAATTATTTGGACTTGTATGAATTTGAGTTTGTTTGAACTTTATTTAAAATTTATGACATTGATGCATTTTATTTTATTTATTTGAATTTATGATTAAATATTTGTTTTCAAATAATTTTGTAAATACCCGCGGGTACCCGTGGATATCCGCGGATATGAAAAAAATAGATGGGTACCCGCATAACGGATATTCGACGGATATAGATACGGGACAGATATTTATCCAGCAGATAGGGGTACGGGGGAGCTACTACCCGTATCCTACTCGCCCTGTTAACATCTCTAGTCTTAACTATCTTAAACATAAAAATTGGTACTTATTTTAAATGTTTAGTTTTGAAAATAAAGTAAGGGAATGAGTAACGATAGCTACATAATGGTGTCTAAGCAAAAGTAAAAACATTTTCGATTAAATTTCTTTACATTAAGAGGGAAAGTAATATGGATGAGAATAGGGGAAAGTAAGTGTAGATACTTAACTATCTGTATGAAAATTTAAGTTGTTACTCAAAAGACACTAGTATTTGTCATTTTTTTATACTCTTCGTATTGTTTATTATTATTTAATTATTTAGTGTGTAACTTTTTTAACAAAAATGTAAATCTTATTGTACAAATTTTCTGAGAAAACAAAACTAGTCAGATTTCTCGTGCACTCATTTTGTCGTACGAATGATTCAACGTGAGACTTTGAAAAATATGAACTTCAAAATCCATATATATTATATTAGAAAATGAATTTGTGTTCTATTATATGATATTAAAATCATTTAAAATATATGGTAATTAATATTTGGATTTATTATTTCCATGATCAAGGGTAAAATAAATAAACATTTGCTTTAAGCTTCCAGAAAAATAAGACCTAAATTTTTTTTTACTAATAATATTTCTCTATAAAATTAATTATAAAATTATGTTTGAGAAAAAAGTCTCAATATTTGTTTGGTACTAATATACTTTTATTAAATTAATTATAAAATTATGCTTAAAAAATGCCTAATTTTTTTTATTATCAATATAATTTTATTAAATTAATTATAAGTTTATATTTAAGATTAAAATTTAATTAAATTATTATTAGTGTCTATTAATTTTTATTGGTATTAAAAATGATAATTCATGAGTTAAAACAAAAATTATAATTTTATTTACGAAAGAAGAGAATGATTAATTATCTTTATTATCTTATAATCAATATGGATTCTATTTTCTTCTTCTATCTTTTTATGTTTCTATGACTTCTGTAGTCTCTCCTTACTTTCTTATAGTCATTTTTTAGGGTTTTGGTAGATTATTGAATTTCATACTGCCTGTGTGTGTAAACCCTTTTTTTTCAGTGTCTTAGAGGTTTGGGCCTGGCCTTTTCGGAGGCCCAAGGCCCTGCCCTTCAGAAGGACCCCATGCCCTACCTTGTGTCCTCACTTTGGCTCTTGTCTTTTTTCAG
>Ga0214543_1005098_pt1 | contig 24492 bp, 14 predicted proteins | sample CNSS2metaG_FD_160094 | JGI IMG/M metagenome (GOLD analysis project Ga0214543, IMG submission 160094) | Root nodule microbial communities from cowpea collected in UCLA plant growth center, Los Angeles, California, USA - CNSS2 | ecosystem: Host-associated > Plants > Roots > Nodule | place: USA... | reverse complement strand
TTTTATACACTTTCAAGCTATTAATGAATTTTTTAAAAAAATGCAATTGACAATTCCCAAATAATTAATACAAAAATAAATAATTTAGTTAATAATAATTAATATTAAATTTTAATATAAAATTTATCATTTTATTAATTTAATCTAATTATATATTAACTTTTGCTATAAATAAAATTCAATGTAAAATATAAATTTAAATAAATTTAATCGTGTTAAAAATATTTAATATCATTTATATAAAATTAAATTTAGTTTCAATAGATACAAAATTACTTAATTTTTATAAAAAATTAGATTAAATTAAGACAAAAAAAAATACAAAACTAAATTAAAAATGAGAAAATGACCGGCGTGATAGGAACATATAACATTATCACTATTACATCATACTATAACTGTTATGTGACACGATGTCAACTTAATATATAATAAACTTATTATTTTTTAAAAATAATAAATAAATAATTTAAAAAAAATCACAACCTGTGACATCTTCCCAACATTCTTAGTCCAGCACTAATGTAAAGAATGTAAAGAATATGATTGCGTCACTTTTTTTCAAAATAAAGATCAAATGGAGGCAAATAAAGAAAAAAACAAATCGATACTTTTATACAAAAATTGAGACTAAAGACATAATTTAATTCTTTTTAAATTACCTGAACTTGGAACATTTTTTCGTTTTTAATTATCTAGACAGATCATTGTTGAAAATTAGTCGAGGAATAATAATTTTATTAGATTGTTATGTGAGAAAACTAAACTCGTTTGATTTTTGATGGAAGAAAAGCTTATTGCGTATGATCTAGAATGTTAGGAATGAAATCAAACAGTTAAAAAATGAAGAAGTTGCTAACAGAAGCCAATATATATAACATTAACAGCGTACATGGGATGAACAAGATTCATTCAAACTAGTAATTTTGTGATAGCAAGAGCATTACTACATAGTTCAGAGAAGTAACGGTTACGTTCAGCTAGAGAAGTTGAATAATTGTCCTCACTTTGCAAGTCCTTGAAGCCATCCTCACATGTCTCGGCATCAGACATAGCAGCAGAAACCAATGTATCCACTCTGTCACAATCTCCATTGGCAAGTGCTTCTTTTGAGTCCTGCAAGTTCTCTATGGCTTCCGAGAATTCCTCTTCACAGTCTCTTAAGCAACGGAACAAATAAATGTTATTAGCAGCGGAAGAATTGGATTGCAGTTCATGAACACAGGTCAAAGTGTCTGCAGCATATGCTGTGCTGAGATTCAGTGCTATCTCAGCAAGCACTCTGAGATCTGATGTGTTGCTACTACTAGGGACTGATCTTAGGGAAGAATTGCATACTTGGAAATGAAGGGTGTGTTTGCAGGTTGCTGTGACCAAATCTTCTCCTTCTGTGTAATGTGGCCTACCACATTGAACCAGCAAAACAAAGCAATTCATCAGCAACATTGGCAGAAGCAAGCATTGGTTAAAAACTTTCCATGATGCCATCTCTGGTTCTGATTGTTTAGGGGTTGTGTCAGTGCCATATATAAATAAATGTTGTAACCAAATTAATTTAATAAAACTGTGTGCTGTGTATATGATTGACAGATAGTATGTCTTTTTTAAACCTGTTATATGTTAGAGGTTCAAGAAATTAGTCTTTAGATTTTGGGTAGGAATATCTAGGTTTCTTAAAACTAAGTTGTTGCCACATAGAGACAAATCCAAAAGTTAAATATGTTTATCAGCTGCGGAACCATTTAAATCGGTAAACAATGTAGATGCCAGAGATGATTGCTGATAGAATAACACTTTTTATTGGAAGGTGACTTTTGAATTATTTGGGTAGGTTTCTTTGAGCTTGTGTATATAGATCATGACAGCTCTTTGCATTTGCTTTGTCTGTGAGAGGAATAAAATAGATCTACCCAATAGGCCACTGGTACTTGCCTTATGTTTCACAAACTCATACACTTGAGCCAATCGGCAGGTTTTGGCATGATAATAGCAATGTATCCTTCTCTGTCAGCCTGATGTATTGGTGAAAAGAAATTTATAAAGAGGGTAAAAAGAAGTAAAATGAAAAGGAAAAACAGATAATTGCATGCATGAAGATAACATTGTAACAAAGTCGTGTACGCTCTAATGTCACAAGTATTTAGCAGTGGCAGCAATCGTTGTGATGGAAAAAGGATGTGTTACAAAACACGGTCCTAATAAGTATCAAAAGATTGCAAGTTAATAAAATATATTTTATTTTTAATATTATATTTAAACTATAGAGTGATATATTTCGGATCATGTGTCATTTAGCCAACTCAACTCTTGAAATGGGGTGAGAAAAAAAAAAGTAAAGCGGTGGTTTTCAGCAATGCGAACCGTCGGTGGTTCACTGGCGGGGTTCCTTCACGGATTAAAGTATTGCTACTCTCCTCCACCACCAACCCACCTCCGAAACCGGCTTTGTTGGGAGTGCCATTGACACCCCGAAGTTGCTTTTAAATATCTTCCCACTTTTTATTTTATCTACTAATACAACGCATATTTTAAGTTTCTTTTTAACTAATTAAAATATTTATCATATAACTTAATTTTAAATTAAATTGAATCAATTATATATAATGTATCAGTTTTAATTTCAACGAATCACAAGTGCGATAAAAATTAATTCTTTAAACAAAATTGAATTAATTATGATAAAAGTTAACATTTATAATAATAATAATTATTATTATTATTATTAAAACATAAGACGTGTTAACGCTTTTTATTATTATTTACATTTATTCTGATAAATTTTAAAAGCAATGATTCTTTGCATTATTAGTTTATTATGAAAAAATAATTCAGTTACTGCTATTAAAAATAACAAATCTTCATATAATTATTTTAATTAAAAATAATTTACATCGGAACCAATTTAATTACAGTTAAAATATCTTGTTTAAATCGTCAAGGTAGTTTATATATATATATATATATATATATATATATATATATATATATATATATTCCTTTTTCTAAAGTCATAAATGTTATCAAGATAATGAGAATCACATTGTATTTACTCATAAATATTTTTATCCTTAATTCAGAAATAATCTGCATTAATAAAAATAGTATTACGGAAATAACATGATAAAAAGTAAATAAAAATAAAAGTCACACGGAATCATTATAAAAAATATAACATGATAAAAAATAGTATAATAATAAAAACTAAACATTATAACATTATAACATTTTATACATAATAATAAGTTTCGTATAAACATTTTGTTTTACAATAAAAAAATGCTTGTGATGAAACTGAAGATCAAATTAGCAAAGGCAATACATTGCTTCTATACTTAGAATAACACATATATAGATTTTCAGGGAATTAGACTGATACATTTCCAAATTCTAGATCACTTTATAGTTCATAGTATAATTCAAATTCCGAAGATATTTATTTTCACATGGCTCACACCAGAACTGACACATGATTCTCTCAGGTAATTGGAATGGCTATTTGAGATTCTTGATTATGGACATCAAAGTTGACGAGTTCGAATGTCCAATTGGCCTAGTCCACACGGTTTGGTCCCGCGTGGGCTAAGATTAAAAAAAGTCCACTTCAAATGTAAATTTCTATCAAAGAAGTTCACAAGCCCAAAAACCTCATAAAAGTTTCTCTGGGTTAGGGTCACTCCATGGACTTTCTTCTTGAACATGAAAAAACTTATTATTTTTTAAAATATATTATTAAATTTTCTAGCGACCTAGACGTACCCGACGATCTGGATTGGTCAAACGGGCTCATCAACCTGGATGATGCCGACGACCTAGACAAGTCCGACGATATCGACGACCGAATGGGCCTAATGATCAGGACGGACCCGACGACCAAGACAGGTTCGACAATCCAAACGAAAATGACAAACAGACTTAACAACCTGGACGGGACCGACGAACCGAATGAGCTCAACGTCCTAGATGGGTCTGACGATCAAGACAAACCCAACGATTCAGACGAACCCAACGACTTGAAAGGTCTCGACAATCCAAACGAGTCCAATAACCTAGACGGGCCCAACGACCAAGACAAGTCCAACGACCGACCCAAAAGGGTATGTAGACCTCGATTGGCCCAACAATCAAAACGATCCCAGACGAACCCAACGACCTGAACGGTCCCGACAATCCAAACAGAACCGACGACCCGAATGTGCTTGACAACCCAGACAGGTCCGACGACACAGACAGGACCAACGACCCGAACAGGCCCAACAACCTCGACTAAGCCGACAATTAGGACGGGTTTGACGACTAGGACAGACCCAACGACCAGGACAAGCCTGACGACCCGATCGGGCTCGACGATCTAGACAGGTCTGACGACCCGAATGGCCCGACAATCCGAACGAGCTCGATGATCCGAACGATATCGATGACCAGGATGGGCTCGACGACCAGGACAGACAAGACGACCCAAAAGTGTTTCCTGCAATGAATCAAAAGTTAAAAGGAATGTTTAAAAATATTTCTACAAATATTTAATAAAAATGTCAATTTTAGTAAGAATATCATCATAAGATTTATACAAAAACTAATTGAGTGTCAATTTAAGAATGAACAATATTATTTCATTTTTGCAAAAATTATGACTAAATTGAAACTAAAAACAAATATAAAGACCATATTGAATCATTTTGGTACGTGGCACAACTGTGGGGTAACACGTGTAAAATATAAAAAAAAATCAAAAAAATCATAAATTGACACATGAAATTGACTTTAACACCGTTTGATCAAAATTAACAGCAAGAACTAAATTGAATTATTTTTTAGAAAATAAAGACCAAATTGAGACAAAAAAAAAGCTTGAGACCAAACTAATATTACTTTGACAAATAGAAGGACCAAAAGAGTAATTTAACCAATATTATCAAAAGACATAAAAACAAATTATTTAAAATATATTTTAATTTTTCTTTTTTTTGTTTGTTTGATATAAGAAATATTGAAAAATAAAAATTAGATTGAACTGTTACAGAAAAGATAACAATTGTGTACCTTAAAAGTGGAGAAAATAGGTATCCTTAACAGTAATCTCGAAAGAAAATTGTGTAGATAAATTGAGAAATACCCATTGTATACTGTTATACATTTAAAAATTTAAAAACATCTATTCTTTTATATTATGTTAAATCAGTTCTTTCTCCATGATTTTCATACTCCTTAAAAAGAATTGATTTTCATAATGTGTAGAGAGATCTTTTGTACACTTATATTGATAACACACTATAACTAACAACGGAGATATTTGCTCTATAAGGACAACACACTTTGCCACAACCAGATTCTTTTTAATCTCTTCCTCAATTTTTTTATCCTACTTTGTACTGAGCTTATGTACAAAAGATTGAAAAGGAAAGGGAAAAGTAGTGTTGGATAAGCAGTGAAGATTTGCATGTCTGAGAAAGGAACAGGATGTCGTTACCCGAATTGAAAGTGCAGAACATGATAGAGAAAAGAACCTAATCCAATTGTTACAGCCGGTTGCAATCACAGGATCTATTTGTTATGCACTGTAGCATCACATATAAACCACCATGTTCGTATAGAGAAACAAGTTGATTAGCGAATGTGCCAAAAAGACATATGCCATTGTATTTAAGGTGAAGTGACTAAGACATGGATCAAATGCAGCGTTCCTTGAACAATTTCATTCAATCCGATCTGCAGTGGCTTACAATTGCACATGATCATAGCCGTAAAAAGTTGTTTTACATAGAAAAACTAATAATTAAGATAAAAGAAAAAACGTGATTTCTGAAATAAAGGAAATCGATTTGATCTTCGCAGATTGGAATCTTTAGAGGATCCAGAGCCCTGTAGCCCCCTATAGGGAACCTTTGACCCAGCTCTTTAAAGGCATGTGTACCTAAAGCCCGACACCTTAGTCTACCCCTCGGGACTCTTCCACACCAGGTTTTAGATCTCCTTTGTAACACCCAAAGGAAAAAATTATAATCAACCCAAATAGAAAAGGTATGCGCCACCCCTCCTTTCCTTTCTTGCAATTCCTCATGTTTTATCAAAAGCTCTAATGTGTTCAAGGACCCTAGAAAATAAAACATTATTGATAGCAAACTAAATTGTCAAAATATAATTAATACATCCTTCAGAGCAACAGTTTCCAATCATAACTTCTTAACAGAATTGATATGATAACTAACAATTTTTTTCTTCAGGTCCTAAACATAATTCTCCGGATAAGAAACAAAACATAGCAATCATAATGGATGTAAATACTAACAGAACATATCTTTTATGTGTTAAACTGACTTTCAGATATCTTCCACATTGAAAAATAAAAAATTCACCTCTAGAGAAGGAAAGGATAATGGAGGTTCTTCGAAAGAAAAACATCAGCAAAGGTTGGACATGAAGGTGCCCTGATAGCATTTGGTAGGGTGAAAAAAGATAATTCTCAGAAATCGTCGTCATCCTCCTCTGCAATATGCTTAGCCAGCTCCTGTTCTTGTTGTTGTCTCTCTCTTCTTTTTTCAGCACTCTCCTTCTCTTTGTGTGTGTTTGGTGGAAAACGAAGTGCTCGTACTGCCTCATTGTGCATGTTAAGACAGAATGCAATTCGAGAATTAAAGGCCAACTGAGGCTCATTTGTGGAGTAAATATCTCCAGTTTCCTTGGACACCATCCACCCGTTGGCATGATCCAATGTAGCATCAATTGCACCATCACGAATAGCCTTTGCTACAATGCTCTCAGCGTCAGCAATAGGATTCGGAGAGTTCAACCTCAGCTTTTTAGCAACATCAGCTAGAGAGATGCGGGAATAGGAGATACTAATGTTACGTAAACCAGTCCTGATAACATTATGCCGCAATCGAACAATCAAGTTATGGGTTCTATCTGCATTAAAGGTACTGGCAAACTTGTCTGCAATATTCCTGAACAGTTCCAAGTCTCCAATCCGTACAGCCTGAAATTTTTACAACATAAGTAACAATATTACAAAAGAATATAGTTTTGAGATACCAATAGAATTTAGAATATGTAAAACTGAACCAGTTCTTGTGGAATGAATTTATAATTCAACTAACAGAAAATTTACTTGTCATGATTAAAATAGAGAGGGAAAACGAGGCAACTAATCATAACGATATCAGAACCAGCCTACAGTGTTATTATCATGATAAACTTAGGATAATAATGTAGACTTACATTTGTAAGCTCAAAGTAAGGCCTTAAGGCTTTTTCCATTCCTTTCTGCATAAAGACAGTGCGCTCAGGTATTTCTCCCAACAGTAACCGAACTATCACAGCCCACTTGTTACATTGAATTCGAAAACCTCGCGCAGCAACTGGAGCTTTCCGGGCAGCCTGCAGGAGAGACTCTTTTGCATCTGTATACTCCAATTGAATTGTCCTAATTTTCCCAAGGTAGAAGAGGTAACGACAGAACTGAAAGGGAGTACCACAAATGTGGACAAGTGGAGGAAAATGAATCAAAAAGTATAAAAACAAATATATTTAACAATAAATTAGACTACATAAACAACAATAACACAATGATTGAAGACTTCCACAAGGTCTTCATCACAACATTGATGAGCACTGTATAAGAGATAGGTTTGTCTACCCAAATTAAAAAATTAAAAATCAAAAATCAAAACTTAGATGCTCAGAATAACAAAACCACCGTACCTGTTGGTTTGAATGCGCTTCAAATCGAGGAGCCTTAGACCTCAACTTTTCTGCCTGATCATATAAATTGTAGTGAAGGTAATTGCGGAGCAACAAATTAAGAAGTGTTTCCTGCAATGAATCAACAGCTAAAAGATAAGTTTAAAATAAAAGAATTTGCATAAATTTGTGACTAATCAGTTTATGCAGGGAACATTTATTGTATGTACATGATTAAATACAACAAAATTTTTAAGAAAATATAAAAACCCTAATTACTTACATATCACTGTGCATATCGATTGAGAATCTATAATAACTATCACATGTGCCTGGTTGAGTTTGTTGTAACAACAACTACTGAACTATAGCAAGGATCGTGAGCACTTTATATATACTATGTGACTGATCAGTTTATGCAGGGAACATTTATTTTACGTACATGATTAAATACAACAGAATTAAAACAAAAAACAAACAAACCCTAATAACTTGCATATCACTGAGCATATTAATTGAGAATCTATAATAACTATCAAATATGTGCTTGGTTGAATTTGTTGTAACAACAACTAGTGAACTCTAGTAAGGATCATAAGCCCTTATATAAAAAAGCTAAAGTGGAGAAAAAAAACCTGGCTCAACTCGTCATGGCGCAGGGTGGCAATTCGGTGCAATGCAAGGAGGTTGCTGAAAACAAATTCCAAAACTAAAATTACTTAAAAATATAATTCAGTCGTCAACCTCTCTCAAGTATTACATAAATTAGTACTTAACTCACCCACGGATTTCAGCAAGATCTCCCGTAAGCTCATAGCTATATGAATAGTAAAAATACAGTCTGGATGCAATAACATCAACAGTTCTCCTGTTTGTGTTCTTCAGCCAAACAATGCTAGCTGAGGAACAAGCTTTGGCCTAAAGAGGTAGTAGAAACAGCAGTATATAATCAGTTTCACTTGTCAATTCGCAAAGTTGAAAGAGGGGGACTGACCTCATTGTATTTTTTTTTATCAATCAGAAAGAGTAGAACAAGCAGGTAACAGTAGATTTCTAGCTCGGGCAGCAAGTGTTTAGCTGGGGTTTGAATTGCAGAAGTTGCGGCATCCACTTCCATCTCATGATCATCCTCCTACACAATCAATGCGGACATTATGACCCCAAAAATCATTGAAATACACTCATAGACCCACATCCAATATCCAGTTAAACAGAAGTTAAATCATTCGTCGGCGCCATAATTTAGATTTTGAATTAAATGGACCAAAAGAGACTACTCACAATCGTCCACCTCATCATTCAAATTAGGTTAATAAGAACAAAATATGTAAGTCCTTTTCAACAGGAACAACCCCTAAATCTAACCTGAAGTTCACCTTGGGAAGATACGCAGACAATTTGGCATGAGCTTCAGAACCAGGAGTGAGGACATGATCAAGAAAAGACGAGATAATTGACGCTGATAATTTACGCCTCAACGCAATTGTAAGGCGAATAGCACGAGCAATTCTACGAACTTCCTTCGAGTACGAACCGGTCTCGATAAGAGACGCTATCTCCCTCAAAACTGCGATCCAAACCGCAAAGCAAAAAAAGTGAAAAACTAAAATGGCTTTATAGAACTGCGAAATCGGAACAGAGGAAGAAAATTTACTTACGCTGCAGAGTAGACGGAGCAGGTAAAGAAACGGCGTTGGAAGGCGTTGAGCGATCCTTCATCTCGAGATCTTGAGTCATGTTGAACAAAATCTAATGAAAGCCGCACACAAGAAAAATTGGGGGAATCTGATGAAAACCCTAACAGGGTGACAGAAGAACCACAACCACGAAGTTGCGATTTGGTTTGCAATTTAGTGGCACAGTTGTTTGGATGGACGTTGTTGACATGAGAGGCCTTGGGTCTTGAACCCTAACATTCAAGACACGTCCCAATTATAAAACTTTCACTTTTATTCCCATCATGTATATTACTATGAAAATAGTGTATAAATGAAAGTTTTATAATTAGCATGATGAGGTGTGAGAGTATTACTATGAAAATACCCTAAGTAGTTTTCCAAACACAATTATAAAACTTTTATTTCTACACTATTCTTTTATTCTAAGGTTTTTAATTTCAAATAATGTTTTATAAATTATTAAAATTTATCTAATCAGATTTTTAAATATTAACTGAAATGATAGTATTTGAATTTTTTTATCATATTTAATAAATTTTTCATAATAATAATTGAATTAATTATCTAAATATTTTTCTTCAATATAAATTAAAAAATGCATTTAAAATAATTTAACAAAATTTTATTAAAATAAGCAAAATCACTTAAAGAATTAAATTAATTCAAAGTTTTACAAAAGAAAAAAAAACATATTTTACCTACAAAATCTAAGAATAACACAAAAGGTTGATTATGTGTACTCGTATGACGTTAAAAAGTTGATTATTTGTAATTTAACATTTAACATATAAAATAATTTTTATATAAGTTTTGAATGTAATGATTTTTTTATTATAATGTATTAAAATTACGTGAATTACTTTAAATATATTAAATTTAATTTTCTCTCCCACTCTATTAAGAATATTATAGTCTTTTAATAATTTATTTGAAAAAAATTCTTAAGAAAATTAAAATTTAACATGTGACATTAATCTTAGCACCATTTGATCAAACAAACAGCAAAGATAAATTAAATTATTTAAAAAAAAATAAAAACTAAATTAAGACAAATAAAAAATTAAAAATTAAATTGATACTATCTAATATCTAACAAATTCAATGACCAAAAGAATAATTTAATCAATTTTTTTCATCAAACTTACAAATTATATTAAAACTTAAGTTACGAGATAGTAAATATTTCCTTTTCCTATCACCATGCTTCTCATAATTCTATTTGTGTCTTATTTATCATTTTTGTTCCTCTCGCCATTCGACTTTTTTGAGACTTGAAATTTAATTAGTATATATTAATTATATTAGACTTTACTCTAATAAAAAGTGAAACTGGTGACTGTCATTTATATCCTTAAAAAAGTTTGATATTTTTCACTTAGTTAATTTATTATATATATTTGGAGCATCTTGAAAGAAACAATATTTTTAAGTAAATTGTAGTGTCTGTAAAGTTGTTGAATCCTAAATAAAAGGTCTATGATAAGATAACACACTTATATTTATTTGTAATGAAAAAAATGAAGAATAATATGTGGAGTGAAGTAGAAGTGTGTGAAAGTATATTTTTCCTAAATAAAATCCAGAGACATTGGAGAGTGGTTGAGAATGAAATTTTTTATTAACAAGAATGGGAGAAGCGTAAGTATGTATAATATAGTTTCTTCTATTTTTTTGGTGACACAATCCTATAGCAAGTTGTTCCACCCCACTGTAGTTAGTGCAAGAATACAACAAATTGAGATTAAATAATGTTTTTAAAAATTAAAGAAAAAGAAAGTAAAAAAAAAAGAAAAAAAAAGAAAAAAAACATTACAATTGATCAAAACGAGGAACACCATCAAGTTTATTGTCCAGTGTGCCTAAAGAAGATGAGGAACACCATGAAAATGGAAGGAAAGGTTTAATTGTACAAGCCTTGCGTAGAGGGCACTCCCGTGCTCTGAACCCATGAGCCTCTCAAGAAAACGCCAGGGGTGAACTGGGTAGCCTCATCCTTGGTGATGGTTTTGTAACCAGGCCATTTCACCCTGGCGGAGGTGGAAGCACCGGGTCCTGTGTTCTCGAACTCAGCATAGTACAACGTTTTGAGAGCGAAATCACCGTTCCAAGCTGTCCATCCATCAGGGTGAATGACGTCACCGATTTCTGATTCCATCACAATGGTTCTGGAGTACTCCTTCCATGGCCTTCCGAGGTAGCTCCTGATCTTGCTCTTCACCGGGATCAGTGCCTCGTCGGCTTTGATTGTGCACCTCTGCAGCACAATTCCAGTCGCTTGCTGCTTGTCCACTCTCCCCTGAGCCGTCACCATGTTCTGCTGGTTGTCGTTTGGCTTCCTCACGATCAGGATGCAGTTCTGGAGCACCACCGCCGCATCGCCGAAGATGAAGTCGATTGTCCCCGTCACGATGCAACTCCTGTAGAATTGTCTGTGAGCATGGGTGTATAGAGTGTCTTGGTACCCCTCGAAACGACAGTTCGCAAACACCACACGATCTGCCTGCACTCTCGCCGCCACTGCTTGATGCCCGTCAGGCCCTGCGGTGTTTCTCACACCCATTGCCATGCCTATGAATCCCTCTCCCTCCACCACTGTATGTACCCAAACAAGTTATTAAATTAGCCAATTTAAATAATATGCTTCTTGTTAATTAATTAATTAATTAATTACTCATCGATGCATGCATGCATGCGTAAGCGTACCAAAAGTTGCAGTGAGGAAAGTCCTCACTCCGTCCCTGAAGTTTTTGTTGCCGGTGACGATGGTCTTTTGGGATCCATCACCGTACATGGTTATGTTTACCATTTTCTTTGTAATCTTCACTATCTCGTCGTATATTCCTTCTTTGACGTAAATCACATACCTGCATTTTCCGATATGTACATGAGAAAAAGCATTAAAATGTTATATGAGGAAGCATGAGAAGGTGGTGGTTTTTATACCGTCCTTCAAACTTTTCAGGGATAGCATTGACAGCTTCGTTGATGGTTTTGAATTTTCCGCTGCCATCTTTTGCGACGGTGACATTAGGTGCAGGTTTGTTGTCGACGGCCTTCAAGATCCTGCGGTCATCGTTGGGGAGCCAATAGGGAAAGTCATCGGCTGGGTCGAGAGAAGCGGCGGGGGAGTTGGAGAACTGAGAAAGCAAGGATCGGCCGGATGATGAGGCGGCGTTGGCGGCTGTTTCGAATGTAGAAAGAGCCGATGCGAGCTGAGAGATAATGGCAAGGGAGTTGCTGATGAATTCCTTGGAATCGTTCATGAGATTTTGAAGTTCAGTCTTGATGTTTCCCTCGGGGAAGCCATCAATGCAGGTCTGTTGGAAGGAGATGACAGCACTGAGCCAGCTGTTGAGATCGGGACTCTTGTCAGTGACATTTTTTAGCTCAGTTTTGGATAGTTCAGAGATGGTGGTTGCGATGTCATCCTTGGCATCCTCAAACAGCTTCTTGCAATCCTCGAACGCTCCTTTCTCTTCATCAGTGTCGAACTTCATCGTATTGGTCTTGTTGAAGGCCTTGGAAACCTCTTCCTCTGCGAGCTTCACGTAGGCCTTGAGAAGGTCTTTGGGTTCGGAGAGCTTGGAGTCTTTCTCCATGGCCTTGTTCAGAGGCTCCTCACACTTGTCCTTGAAATCAGCGGAGCTGCACACCATTTTCACTAGCTTCTCCGTGTGCGCCACCTCCCCCTTGGGGGAGTCATCTTCAGCCTTTGCAGGTGGTGAATGGCTAGTACGTGCCTTGTTGGTGCTCTTGGCATTGGCATTGGTATTGCCATTGCCATTTCCAGTGTCATCATTCTTAACCACGACGAAGAGAACTGCACCGATCATGCCGACGAGGACGATGGTAGAAACCACGCCGATCATGATCCTCTTCCTCATCCTTTGCTTCTTCTCATTTCTCCGCCGCTCTGAGATGAGGTCAAAATCCTGAAACGCCATTGTGTGAGAGTTTCTCTAAGGCAGAGGATTTCAGGTCTCTGCCTTAGCTTCAAATTGAAACCACTCGCGGAGAAGAAAGGTAGAAAGATATCCAAGGTACGCTTTGCCTTGACTCCTTTTTACACCTTGTCTGTGTTTCATCGCTTCCAACTTTAATGTTTTTTCTCTCCATCCGAGAGTGGACGAGAGACGTTTCAGCTCTTTCCATTTCACTGTCAACCCTCCAAATAACGTGTGATGCTGCACTTTCTCCTCATTTCCACCTTCTTCCCCGCCATTTTTAGAATCGCTTCCTCTCTCCTTTTCCAATCCTAGGATCATCTTTGCCTCTCTAACCCACCCTAAATTTCGGACAATTTAACCTCATTGCCTGTCCATTTTTTGAAAATAAAAAAAAAAAACTGAAAATGTTACTTTTACAATACAATTTTAAGAATAATCATTCATTTTATTTTTTAATTTTAGCTGTTTGGCATACATAAGGCAGAGAAACCACACGTAGCAGCTTGGTTCAAGTACCTTTTATCATAGACGTTTATGATAAAACATTGAACTTAGATAATACAAATACATGTAATGTTTCAATTCCAGCTTTTTCATTTTACACATGCAAAGGCCACGTGAACAAGATAAAGGCCTAAATGTTATTTAAGTTCTCACACACATCGTCCCTCTCTGGTTCAGTAGATAAAAATTAAATCCCATTGTCATAAGGGAATGATGTAGACCCTAGCCAAGCGTCACCAATGATAAATTCCGAAACTGAGAAGTTGTAGGCACTGTCGTAATCCATTAAATGGTACCCAGCCCAATCTACTCTGTTATCAGTCCCCGAACCAGGCCCATAATTGGAATACTCTCCATAATACAAAGTGTCCAAGCCTTCGTCATTGGACCACCGGGTCCACCCCTCTGCCTCAATAAATGCATCGATGTAGGATTCAAGATACACAGTACGAGAATAAACCCTCCACGGTCTTCCTAGGTAGCTCTTGACACTACCAGAATCAGAGTACAGGTCTGTGGTAGCTAGAATGGAGCAGTTTTGGATTGAAATACCGGTGTCCTCATCAGGGGAATCTCTGGACTGTGCAGTGATGACAGTGAATTGGCCTGGCATTGGCATTCTAGACACAATGTTGCATGCTTGTAAAACCACCGCTGCATTCCCAAATATGTAATCTATGGTTCCAAAAATCTCACACTCTCTGTAGAACTGTCTAAAGGAATGAACATAAAGAGTGTCTTGGTAACCATACATGGCACATCTGTAAAAAGCAGTGAAATCTGCATTCACTCTCAGCGCAACTGCTTGATGCTTCTCTGGCCCTGCCTTGTTCTCGAAACCAATATCACGTGCAAGAAAACCCTCTCCAGAGACCGCTGATAAACAAAGACACGCAATTTCCATTTTATGTTGATAATCTATATTGATACAGCATGTTAATAGTTCAGGGTTTACCCAGAGTTGCAGATCTGAAAGTGGTCCAGCCATCAATGACACTTCTGCTGCCGGTGATAACAGTGACATCCTTTCCATCGCCAAGCAGAACAATATTGGTCTTATAACTTGGGATTTCAACATTTTCCTCGTAAGTCCCTTCTTTGACATAGATTACTGTCCTACCGACGCTGTTGTTTGGAGCAAAGTTGATAGCCTCAGTGATGGTGCTGAACTTCCCCGTTCCATCTGCAGCTACAACAAGCACCCCATCGTTGCCTTTCAGGAGCCGGTGGTTTGCCCTTGACAGCCACAACAAACGCCTGTTCTTGTGTCCTTGGAAAGCCTTCTTCTCTGGCTTAGGGAGCATTGAAAGAGAGTCACTGACATGCTTGTAAGAGTTGATCACAGAATTCACCAGAACTGGCTTAAGGGTACCCGAAGCAGAATCTAAGCTCTCTAGACACGTGCCTTTGTTGGTGAGGGCTGCACTGAGGTAGGTTCTTGCATCAACTACTTTTCTGGAGTCTTGGGAACGGATCCCTGATAGCGATCGTTGTAAGGAAGCTAAGGTGGATTGTTGAAGTTCTCTGCAGTCTTGGACTGCTCCTATTTTGTTCTCTGTGATGCTTGAGTGTCCTGCATTGTTTAATAGATCAGATAGTTTTGTGGCATCAGATATTGCTGCTTGGAGGGACTGAAGAAGGGTGTTGATGATGTTTGGATTTATGTTTATCGAGATAGAAAGCTTAGATGAATCGAAGCTTACATCATGAAATAAGTTTGTTCTATTTAAGGAAGAGTGGTTTGCATGGAATGTTGGGGTTGTAAAAGCATTGGAGGACTTAACAGCTACGGCATGTGAGAAGAAGAATGCCAAAAGAAGGAGGAAAAGTTTAGGAATAGCCATGAAATTACTATTACACCAACAGTAAGAAGAAAGAGGCTGATAAAATGAAATTTGGAGATGAAGGGTTTCCGTTTTTGACTCGTGATAAATAAGGCAAGTTGGTGAACATGAAATAGAAATTAGAATTAAAAAATAGCACGGGCTTCGATTTTTTAACCTTTAACATAAAGAGGGTAGACAATTGAACTACCTTTTCAAACATGGTAACATGAAAATCAGCTTGTGGCCAAAGGGGATGCATGTGGTGCACAAAAATTAACGTCTGCCGTATTAATTTTCCTATATTTCTGCTTAGGTTGGGTCACCTCTTTTGTTTTTACTCGCAGACCAACTTGGTATTATTGGCATTGACGAGCACGATGGGAAGTGAGAATGAGAAATACCCGAAAAGGAACCGTCATTTGGTTTAGAGTGATGGTTATCTATGAAGTTGATGTAGAAGTACTGAAACACGTGTCGGTGAAAGAGAATGATCTAAGAAAAGAAGACATTGCCTCCATTTTGGGTCATTCTGTTTTGGTTTTTTGTGGATAGCGGTGAAAATAATGAAAGGGTGGGTGCTCATCAAGTTCTGATTGAAGGGACCTTTGTACGTTGACAGTTCCACTTCGAGAATAACAGTTTCAATACTTTAATTCAAGAGTTTCGGTAACATCTTCCGATTCCCAGAGTAGTCAGAAACCAAGAGTGGGTCACTGCTATTAGTGAAGTACTATCAAACCATTTGACGGTGACTGATAAATAGAATAACTATGACAACGACACCTTCATGGTTTATCTCATGGCTTCAACTTTCAAGAAATGGTTACCTTTATCTTATGCAACCCCAGAGCCAAAAGTTAGTTGTATTGCTTCATTTGTTTGTTGGGGATTAGGACTGAGCAACTACTTGTTTAAATACACAGTGGTGAAGCAAGTGTTTGATATTTTGGAATTGAAAAAACTTGCTTTTTAAAATTTTACATACACTGTAATGTTCAAGTTAGTCCAGATTAAAAAAGAGACTGAAGGTAAACCACAATCATCTATGATAAATTAATCAACATGACACCTCCATTAAAACTTAGTGAAGCTGCATGTGCTGTAACACAATATTGCCTCCATCTTGTTCAACAAAACTCAAATCATTAACAGTAATAAAGTCCTAATTAATTGAACTAAACACGGACCCATAAAGAACCACTTGAATAGATTATAAGTACAAGAGTGAGAGAGCGTGGCAGTGTTGCGTTAGACTTTGAATGCAGCAGTGTAGGTTACTCCAGTGGAAGGCAACCACAGATTCCCCTCAATAAACTGAGCCACTGTGAAGTTACTCACCTGGCTGGAATCATTGAATGCATGGTACCCTTTCCATTTCACACGGTTCGCTACGCCGGCACCTGAGCCAGTGTTCAGGTACTCTGCATAATACAGCGTGTCCAAAGCAAAATCTCCATTCCACTCCAACCACCCCTCTGCTCTTATCACCTCACTCATGAACGATTGCATGAAAACGGTTCGTGAGTAAGTCTTCCAGGGTCTGCCCAGATACGTTTGAGTGGTGTTGACGAGGGGTGCGAGGTCGGAGTCTGCAGTGATGTTGCAGAACTGGAACGAGAAACCCGTTGGCTCATTTGGGTCTTTTCTACCGTGTGCTGTGATCGTGTTCTTCTGATTTGGCAAGCCCTTCTTCGGTTGTATTAAGCAGTTCTGGAACACGGCGGTGGCGTCGCCGAAGATGAAGTCCACCGTGCCTGTTACTCTGCATTCTCTGAAGAATTGGCGCATGGTGTGGGTGTAGAGGCTGTCTTGGAAACCCAAAATCCCACATCGGTAGAACACAGATAGGTCTGAGTCTGATCTCAGCGCCACTGCTTGGTGCTTCTCAGGCCCTGCCGTGTTCTGAAAGGAAATGTCTCTTGCTATGAACCCTCTGCCACTCACAGCTGCACACACATTTTTAGTATCAGACATTATTAATGTCACAGATAGTTAAGAGTTTGATTCGTGAACTACATTAAATGTTTTTGTTTTGATTCAAGAATTTGGTTGAACGTTTCAGTCAGTGAATAAGATGGGTTTATTGAGAATTTTAATTGTGTTAACGAGCTCATTTAATGCTAATTATGGGTTAGTTGCATACTGGATTTTGTTAGCTGGTTAGTAGCTAGTGTGATTAAATATTAAGGCCCTACTTACTGAAGGTTGTTAAATGTCGAAATTATATTTAGGCACTTACTTGCTTTGTTGGTTCAGAAGAAGTGACTGTTCCTAAAACAGAACAATTTTGACTCTATGCATTCATGTTTGTGCTGATTCATAAGGAGTTAGCTGGCAGACGTGGATTATCTTGGTTGGTTCTTGAACACTCATAAATATTTGATGTAAAATAGTGATCAACACGTATTTATTGATTCTAATGATATCGTTAATTTTTGCAAACCTTAAAAAATTAAGATATCAAAGCCAGGCATTAACCTAGGATCATCTTCTGTACAAAATAACTTTACTAACATTTTTTTGTATCGATTCAATTTGTTGGAAATACAATTTTGAAAGGTTAGGACATAGTACAAGTAAAAATAAAGGATTATGTAGATTTACACCGTCTAACTCAGTTGACTTATTAATAAAAAATACTATACCAAATAATGTATCTTATTAGTGACCGAGTTTAGAGATAAAAAATAACTAATTAAATATCAATTTATAAAAGAAGTTATTAATAATTAAAATAATTTTTAAATTGATTATTACAGTAAATTGGTTCCTAACATTCATTACAAAAAAAAGTTTGTTATTAAATTTGTGTTTTTAGTTATCAATTTAAATACATACACTGAATTTTTGTTTTAAGTAAATTCTTAGTAGTTAGTGTTAATAACCAATATAAAAATCAATTCATTATAATAATAATAATTTATAAACTATTTTAATTATAATTATCTTTTAGTTTATAAATTAATATTTAAATAAATTATTATATTAATTAATTATTTTTTATCACTAATAAAAAATTGATTATAATAAATTGAATAATGTAAGGTGGTCTCTCGTAAGCAATTACTTATCTTTTTTTTTTCTTTTTTCTTTATCAAATCACCTTCTGCCTTTCAGTAACAATATAAAGTTCTCAATGAATTGCCAGCTAAAATATATAAGGAAAAACTATTTTTACACCAGCATATTATTTCTCTTACATCTTTGACACTATGTATAATAATAATAATAATAATAATAATAATAATAATAATATATTAAATTAAAATTTAAATATAAATTAAGTTATTGAATAGAAGATAATAAAAATGATTGTAGGATGGAAGTAGAAACTATTGGGTTTCAACCTATAAACACCTAAAGAAAATTGAAAGGGTGATTCTGAGACATTTAATGCAAGCATTCAACTCCGTCTTTCACAAATTTAGAATATTCATTTTACTAGAAACGCCAAATTTTTGGAAACAACAAGTGTCATCCCTATTTGTAATTTTTAAAAGTCACCGGGAGATTTTAAGACCGAGTATTTAAATCAATCCCGAGAAATTAAAAAAAAATCATTAAAAGAATTCTTTGTTCTATTGTTCCTTTTATTTTACATGAAAATACACTAAACCGTAGTTTATAAAATAAAAATAACATATAAATCTTAAAACTTTATAGAATCAAATATTAAGAATGTATACATCCAGTTTGTATAACAAAAATATAACTTAAGAAAAAATTTCCAAGAGATCAGTAATCCAATAAAATTTCTTATATATAAGCGCTAGCCTGTTAAACGATAATTAAATAATTATAAATTCAAATTAAAATAATAAGATATGTTTCTATTTTTTATTAAAAGAAATAATCAATGAGTCTTCTTACATCCGCTAACGACAAAAACAAAAGTACGGTGAAAAAATTTCCCCTTGTCACGCACGCTTTTACCCAATTTCCCAGGCAACCAAGATGTTCAAAATAGAAGATTCCACCGAAATTTAATGCAAGGATTCAAATTTTGCATCATAATCCATGTCCATTTTTTTTAAAAAAAATTACCTTTTTTCTTTTACTTGCGTTCATCGTTTAAAACTAATGTTCATAAATTGAACACTGCAGTCTAGTCTATAACATGAACAATTATATTAGAAAAAAGAGAGAGAAATATGAAAGAAAGAAGAAAAGAGTAGCATGAGAGTGAGAGTGAGAGAGTGAAGGGCAATGGCAAACTTACCGAATGTAGATGAGCGGAAGGTGGTCCAACCGTCGATGAAACTCCGGTTACCGGAGATGACGGTGGCGTCCATCCCATCTCCAACAATCATGATGTTCCATTTCTTTTTCTTGATCTCCACGTTCTCAAAATAAACACCTTTCTTTATGTAAATCACATACCGTTTCATGCTATAATCAGGTGCTGCAAGCACCGCATCCATGATCCTACCGTAGTTCCCACTCCCATCCAAAGCTACCACAGCATCAGGAGTCACTCCAATCGATTGAAGAAGCTTCCTTTCCCTGGGTTTAACCCACGAAGGAAATTGCTCCTTCCTGGCGTCAAATTCATCGTTTACGGGCACCACCTGCGCAAGAAGCTCTTCCACCAACGACACCACTTCGCCGATGCCAGCCGATACCAAACTCTTCACAATGCCGTTCGTCCCTTCGAATCCCTCCAAGCAAGTTTGTGGATGCGAAAGTACCGCACTTAGCCATGTCCTCAAATCGGAGCTCAGGTTCCCCGTGCTGTTATGCTTCCCTGCAACAACCTTAAATTCTTATAAATCTTCTCCAAGAAGTTTTCATTGGTAGCAACTTTGGCAGTGTGATTTAGAAGAGTGTTTTTGATTTGATACCTTTGGGGTTCTGAGAGGCGGAGAGGGCCCAGGAGAGAACGTCGGAGGAGATGTCGAACAAGTCGAGGCAGTCGGCGATGGCAGTGGCGAGGCGGAAGTCGGCGAATGGTGTGGAGAAGCGTGAGAGAATGGAGGTGAGTTGTTTGATGGCAGTGATGAGTTGGGTGACTGAGCCGGCGAACTGGGTGGGGGAGACCCCGAGGCAGGCTGAACCGGCGAAATCTGTGGCGGCGGTGAGAGGGGTGCAGAGTGCGAGAAAGAAAAGGCAGCAGAAGGAGAATGCGAGGGTGGAACGATATCTGACTGGAGAAACAGCCATCTGGAACAAGTGGCGAGTAACAACACAGAGATGGGTTCCATATTTATAAGGTCCGAGATTTGGAGTTATTATCATCATTGTCTTCTAACAATTTTGGTTAATCAAATTGCAAAATGTTGACTTTCATGGTTTTTACCTTGTTCTAAAACATTAACAGTATTTCTTAAATATTTTCATCGATATTCTTAAGCGAGTTTATGCAGTTTTTTTTTATTTGAAGTTAAATTAGTAAGAATGGGTTTCTTTAATTTTTTGTTAAATGAGAATGATATTATAGGTGAAATTATCTTCTATCTAACCGGTTTCTGATTTTTTACATAGGAAAGTGAAATTGGATGAAATAATAACGACTTTTCATTGGAAATTAGAAACACAACGAATTCAATATACCATTTAATGAAAACTGGCTGTCATGATGACGACTTCATATTGAAAATCATATTTTTTAATATTGACTTTATTTTGTTCAAAAATGTTGACACAGGCACACGCTAGTGCAATCTGTTCTGCACAATTCATGTTCATAGGCACGGGTTCACACATACAAACTATTATATGTAGTGAAGATTTTACTTTTTTGAAAAAAAAAATAGTAATCGATTGGGTGAAGGAAAACTTCACCTGTATCCTCACAACTTAGACCTAATTTTGAAAAAAAAAATCAAATGATCTTATTTTATAAATTTATGATCAAATGGACCTAAAATAAGAAAAACCAAATTTATAATATACAAAAATGAATATTTAGATAATATATTATTTAGATAATAAAATATAACTAAGAATTTCAAACAACAAGAGAAATGATGACGGACTGCTCTAAAAATCATACATAATTATGGAAGAAGTACATATTAATTAAACCTAACTTATGAAGTATTTTAAACTTTAATTTTATTAGATTCTTATACTTGAAAAATACATGAATACAGTTTTTTCTAATACAACGAAGTTAATTTCTTTTTTGATGTTGACTTACAATATATTGACATGTGTTTGCTCTTTTAATTTTTCTTTTTCCATTTTTTCTTTTTTTTCTTTTTCTTCATTTTTTTTATTTTTTCGTTGTTTTCCTCCATTGTATTCTTTTTTAGATTCCAATAAATCATCTATCCAACTCTTTCTTCTCTCTTGTTGACATTTTTATGCATTCACTTTCTTCTATCCTTGTCCCTCTTCGACTTCACTCTCTCCCATTGATCTCTCGTCAATATCTACCCTCCTGTCTCTTCAAGTCCCCTTTCACCTTCTACTTTTGGGACAATGATAAGTTTGAGATCATTGTTGAACACCCTCCCTCAAACTTTTCTATGATCCCAAATCTACTTAAAACGTCATTGCAGTTAAAACCCTCTATTCTCTGGACCTCTATAAAGCTTCTCTTTAACACACAAAACCAACACCTACAACACAGATTTAGTACCACTTGAGAATTGATACCCACAACCGCAATAGGTTATCACTGGAATCTGATTGTCGTTATTTGATTTTGTTTGATGTAATCTCTTGACCAAAATTGTTTGATGTTAATACCTTACAGGATTGTGAGATTTTATTTTGGATTATTGAGATTGGAAGAAGATGTTGAAGGAGATGGAAAATGAAAAAGAAAAACAAGCAAGACAAAGAAAATGAAACAAAAATAAAGATGTTTCGGATATAGGGACCAAACACCTACTTCCAACACTCAAATTACCCTCGAGTCCTTTTGTGTGGCGTCCTCCTTAGCGAACTTATACAGTTCTTTCTCTTGTCGTTCGGTCGTCCAGTCCAGCTCTTCTCGGATTCGCCCACAGTTAACATCCAGGTCCTGCATTTCCCTCCGAAGCTCGACTCTCCTCCCGTTCGGCTAGTCGGGCGATCGGGGTACATGTCTACAAGGCTCTGATGCTTAAGTCAGTTTAAGATCGATCGGTAGGTAGCAGTAAATGTTGTAATAAAATGCGAGTTGAAGGTCCTTACCAACTTACATTGGACTTCTATTTATAGTTTTTGGTTTGGGTATGTGATTAGGGTTTCTTAATCATGGCCCAATTGCGTTTTAAACATGATTATTAATCCAGGTTTTGGTGTGGCCGCCCGACCGATAGGTCGTGCGTCCTGTCGATTGTCTTCATAAATGAGGATCCACCTGACCGATGGTTCTTAGTCTGTCTGACGATGGTTCGACAATAGGCCATACTGTACAAAAGAAAATACAAGGCGTTTCAATGTTTTATAGGTTAATATAATTTGTCTTTTTTGATATAAAAAAAAAGTTAACAATTAAACAAAAATAACTACATCATCCATTCTTAAATATAGAAATCTAATGATTTGAGATATAGATAAAAATAAAAAATCTTGTGTTATAATTTAAGAGAAAAACATAATTAGTCCTAAAAATAATAACACCAGTAAAATAGTGTACTTTGTAATAAGATCTGATAAGTATGCAAAATCTTATTATATAAAGATAAGGTGGATGCATATTGTATATGGATTGCAAATTTTATCACTCCAATTTACTTTAAACTATAAAATCTAAATCTAAATCTAAAAAGCTTAACAAAATATGTAATTTAAAAAAATTATATTAATAAGTTTAATTAATATTTTAAATATAAATATTTAATATATAAATTACATTATATTATATGTTTTAATAGATAATATTAATTTTTTTTAAATATAACAACTATTTTCGCAAACAGGTAATAGAAAATGGTCCCCTCAATCTAAGTCTATTTATTGTACAAGTAAATCAAACTAAAAATGACCTGATAGGTAATTATTTATTCAGCGTTTTACACTCTTAAATGTCCTCTTCACTTATTTCAATGTCTTATAACAACTACATTCAATCGGCACAAGGCTTGTCTTTAACTAGTGATTTTGAGGAGTGAAATGAAAAGAAAAACTAGTATTTCAAGGAATTTGTATATTTTCACGACAAAACTTTTCGATGACATAGATATATTGAACCCAACTAATTATTAAAAATAATTATACTTTAACTGATTTTTTTTTCTTCAAAAAATAATGATACGAAGTTATTGAAAACAAAAAAAAAATATTTAAAATTTGTTTCGCCAACGAAATCATTTAAAAAGGTCGTAGTTGGTATTTTAATATTACACTCTTTATTTTCGACGATATCAGCTCTTATGGAGTATTTAAGATCACTTTTTTTTTATGCATTTAATTAATATCAGCTCTTATTTCGCATTATAATACCTTCTTCCTTCTTACTTTTAAATCATTCTTTTGCTGGGAAACTTATAGAATATGACTTGAATTTCTAATTATTTTTAGTGCTTGTTTTTCCGTCTGATTTAAAAAAACAATAATGTTTTTCTATCCATGCTGAGGTGACTTCCAAGAAATAACTCAATGTAAAATATGTAGTATCTTGTTTTTTTAGTGTGTTTAATATATATATAAATATATATATATATATATATATATATATATATATATATATATATATAATTTTTTGTTTTGTTCGTTGTTCTTCTTAGGCTCTTATTAGGAAGTGAGATATCAAGTGGATCTTTACATGCTATTACATATTCATTATTTTCGAATTTTTTTGAAAGTACTCCAAGTTATAACTTCTCTCATTCTATGATCACAAATTCTTGAAATAAAAAAAAAAAAAAAAAAAAAATTAAATTAAATAAATAAAAAAAAAAAAAAATTTGGGAGAGCATGACCCTC
>Ga0214543_1005096_pt1 | contig 24495 bp, 15 predicted proteins | sample CNSS2metaG_FD_160094 | JGI IMG/M metagenome (GOLD analysis project Ga0214543, IMG submission 160094) | Root nodule microbial communities from cowpea collected in UCLA plant growth center, Los Angeles, California, USA - CNSS2 | ecosystem: Host-associated > Plants > Roots > Nodule | place: USA... | reverse complement strand
GCCGGCAAACCGCCCAAGGTCATCCTCGTCGCCGTCATGCGAAAACTTGTCGTCCTCGCCAACACCCTCATCGCGCAGGATCGCCTCTGGCAGCCAACGCCACCTTGACAACAAACACAGATGCTCATCCCGCTGCTGCGACCTTCTGCCCGCAAGCGGGCGAAGGAGGCTCGCGGCAACGCCCCAGTCCCCTCTCCCCGCACGCGGGGAGAGGGCTAGTCCTCGGGTTAAACCCGAGGAGAGGGGCAATTTCACCCAATAGTTCAGAGAATCGGCGCCACCAGCCCCCTCTTCGCCAACATCGCATCCGGGCTCGGCAACTTGCCGCGGAAGTTCTTGTAGGCGTCTTCCGCGTCGATGGCGCCGCCGACGGAATAGATGTGGGCCTTGAGTTTCGCCGCCATTTCCGGATCGAACGGATCGCCGGTCTCCTCGAAGGCGGCGAAAGCGTCGGCGTCGAGCACTTCCGACCACATGTAGGAATAGTAGCCGGCGGAATAACCGTCGCCCGAGAAGACATGCAGGAAATGCGGGCTGCGGTGGCGCATGACGATCGAGCTCGGCATGCCGATCCTCTCCAGTGTCGCCGCCTCCAGCTCCGCCGGGTCGGTGACCGGCTCTGCCGTGTGATAGGCCATGTCGACAAGCGCGGACGCCGTGAACTCGACGGTGGCGAACCCGGAATTGAACGTGCGGGCGGCGAGCACCTTGTCGAGCAGCTCCTCAGGCATCGGCTCCCCGGTTCGGTAGTGCACTGCGTAAGTTTTCAGGATGTCCGGCACCGTCAGCCAATGTTCATAGAGCTGCGACGGCAGTTCGACGAAATCACGCGAAACGCCGGTGCCGGATACGGTAGGATAGGTGACATTGGAGAGCATGCCGTGCAGCGCGTGGCCGAACTCGTGGAAGAGCGTGCGGGCGTCGTCGAGAGAGAGCAGCGCCGGCTTGCCGTCGGCCGGCTTGGCGAAGTTGCAGACATTGTAGACAATCGGGATTTCGCCGACCGCGCCGTTCTTCAGTGTCAACCTGTGCTGCGACTGGAACGAGCTCATCCAGGCGCCGGACCGCTTCGACGGTCGCGCGAAATAGTCGCCCAGGAACAGCGCCACGAGCTTGCCTTGACTATCGCGGATTTCGAAGACGCGGACATCCGGATGATATGCGGCAATGCCCTTCTTCTCCGTCGCTACGATGCCGAAGAGCCGGCGCGCGACGTCGAAGCAGGCGTCGATGATCCTCTCAAGCTGCAAATAGGGCTTCAACTCGCTCTCGGAGAAGCTGAACTTTTTGGCCCTGAGCTTTTCTGCATAGTGGCGCCAATCCCAGGGCATGACCTCGTGATTGCGGCCCTCGGCCGTGATCAGGGCGGCAAGCTCCGCCTCTTCCTCGCGAGCCCGCACCAGCGCCTTCGTCCAGACCTGCATGAGAAGACCATTCACCGCGTCGGGCGTCTTCGCCATGGTGTCGTCGAGCTTCAGCGCCGCAAAATTCGCGTAGCCGAGCAGCCTCGCCTTTTCCCCCCTGAGCGCTAGCGTCTCGGCGATAATGGCGCGATTGTCGGTCTCGCCGTCGTTTTCGCCGCGCGCGACCCAGGCCCTGAATGCCTGTTCGCGTAACTCGCGATTCTCGGAAAAGGTCAGGAACGGCTCGATGATCGAGCGCGACAGCGTCACCGCATATTTGCCGTCCTCGCCCCGGTCCCGCGCCGCGGCGGCCATCGCATCCTTGAGGAAATCCGGAAGGCCGGCGAGTTCCTGCTCGTCGGCGAGCAGCAGCGTCCAGCGCTTCTCGTCGGCAAGCACGTTCTGGCCAAATTTCGCACCTAAGCCGGCAAGCTTTTCGTTGATCGCTGCAAGCCGCTCCTGCTCCGGCTTGTCGAGTTTCGCGCCTGATTTGACGAACCCCTTCCAATGCCGCTCGAGGACGCGCGTCGCCTCCAGGTCCAGGCCGAGTTCGCTGCGCTTCTGCCACAGCGCGTCGATCCGGGCGAAAAGGGCCGGATTCGTGCCGATCCTCGAATAGTGCCGCGATAGCTTCGGTGCGATCTCGCGTTCGAGCGCTTGGATCACCTCATTGGTGTGGGCACCAGCTTTGCTCCAGAAGAGCGCGGAGACGCGCGAGAGATCGTCTCCCGCAATCTCCAGCGCGACGATGGTGTTGTCGAAGGTCGGCGGTTGCGGATTGTTGGCGATCGCCTCAATCTCCGCGTCATGGGCTTGAAGCGCCGCTTCGAACGCGGGCGCGAAATCCTCGTCCCTCAGCGCCTCGAAACACGGCAGGCCTTCGTGTCCGGTCCATTTCACCAAAGCCGGGTTGAGTGAAACGCTGATGGTCATCGATATTCCTTTCGCATGCAGACGGGCCGCATAAGGGCCTTCGCGGAGAAGTGAGGTGGCCCGCCTAAAGCGCCGAGCGGTCTTACGAGACGCGCCGTCGCAGCGTTTTGACTTGCGGCGTGTCTCTGTCCTCAAATCGAGGTCGATTTAAGGAGACATGGTGGTTGGTCAGCCCTAAAGCCGGGCGAATCTCGCCTCTTTCGGGTCGCGAAGGCCATTCGAGCGTCACGCCATGATTCCGTCAAGCGGAAAGCGGCGAGGGGCCGCGGACAGCAGGCGCAAATCTTTCGGTGACGCGATTTCCCTCGTTGCGAAGTTGCGCTAAGAACGCGCGCTACAGCGCCGTGCGTTTCCAGACACACCAAGGTCGCTGTGCATTTTTCTGTGCTGCTTGTTCTCACCGTTGAATCGGGTCGGATTTAACGGAACAGGCGGCGTTTCCCCGCGAGAAGGATCATCCATGACTGTGCGCAATCTCTTCCTTCTGCCCGGCGACGGCATCGGCCCGGAAGCCATGGCGGAAGTCCGCAAAATCATCGAGTACATGAATGCCGAGCTTGGCGCCGGTTTTGTGACGGACGAAGGGCTTGTGGGTGGATCCGCCTATGACGCCCACGGTGCTGCGATCTCGGAAGCGGATATGGCCAAGGCTCTTGCCGCCGATGCGGTGCTCTTCGGCGCCGTCGGCGGGCCAAAATGGGACGCGGTCCCTTACGAGGTGCGGCCGGAAGCGGGCCTCCTGCGGCTTCGCAAGGATCTCGAGCTGTTCGCGAATCTGCGCCCGGCGATCTGCTATCCGGCGCTTGCCAACGCTTCGTCGCTGAAGCCGGAACTGGTCGAGGGCCTCGATATCCTGATCGTGCGCGAGTTGACGGGCGGCGTCTATTTCGGCGAGCCGAAAGAGATCATCGACCTTGGCAATGGTCAGAAGCGCGGCATCGACACCCAGGTCTACGACACCTATGAGATCGAGCGCATCGCCGGTGTCGCATTCGAGCTGGCGCGCACCCGCAGGAACCGCGTCTGCTCGATGGAAAAGCGCAACGTGATGAAGTCCGGTGTGCTCTGGAACCAGGTGGTCACCGAGACGCACAAGGCAAAATATCCGGACGTCGAGCTCGAGCACATGCTGGCGGATGCGGGCGGCATGCAACTCGTGCGCCAGCCGAAGCAGTTCGATGTCATCGTCACCGATAACCTCTTCGGCGACATGCTGTCCGACGTCGCGGCGATGCTCACCGGCTCGCTCGGCATGCTGCCCTCCGCCTCGCTCGGCGCGCCCGACGCCAAGACCGGCAAGCGCAAGGCGCTCTACGAGCCGGTTCACGGGTCGGCGCCGGACATCGCCGGCAAGGGCGTTGCCAACCCGATCGCCATGATCGCCTCCTTCGCCATGTGCCTGCGCTATTCCTTCAACCTCGTGAAGGAAGCCGACAATCTGGAAAAGGCGATCGCCAACGTGCTCGACAAGGGCATCCGCACCGGCGACATCATGGCGGAAGGCTGCCGCAAAGTCGGCACCGCCGAGATGGGCGATGCGATCCTTGTCGAATTCACGGCGCTCTCGGCCTGAGAGCATTTCCGTTCTAATCCGCGAAAAGACACCTCCGGTGGCCACCGGAGGTGTTTTCGCTCTTGGCCCCTTGAATTCGCACCGTCCGCCTTCAAATCCATGAAAGCGAATGGATATGGAGTAAAAATGCGCCGACCGCTTTCCAGCACCTCGTGGATATTGCTGACGACGATCGTTCTGATGCTTGCGCTGATGCCGCTCGACCCGCATCTGTCGAAGTGGGCGCAGGACCTGCCTGAAGCCGTCGTCGACTTCAATGAGGCGATCACCGACTTTGGAACCTTTGGCTGGATGATCTATGCGTCCGCCTTCCTGCTGCTGGTTGCCCTCATCGCCAAACGCGCCGCGCAACAGGAGACGGTGCGGCAGCGAGCGCGAACGGTGCGGAGTCTTTCCGCCTATTTCCTTCTGACGATCGGCACCGCAAGCGTGCTGGTTCACGGGCTGAAATTCCTGATCGGCCGGGCCCGCCCGGAGCTCATGGAAGAATATGGCGCCTACAGCTTGACGCCTTTCACCGGCGAACGCTTGTTCGAGAGTTTCCCCTCCGGCCACTCGACCGCAGCCGGCGCCCTGTTCGGTGCCTTTGCGATGCTGATGCCGCAGTTCCGGCCACTGTTCTTCGTGTTCGCCACGACGATCGGGATGTCGCGCGTGATCGTCGGCGCCCATTACCCAAGCGATGTGGCGGCCGGCCTTCTGCTTGGTCTCTGGACGGCCGTGATGATCGCCTTCCTCTTCGCGCGGCAAGGTTGGCATTTCCGCTGGGGTGCCAATGGCTGGCCGGTGCCCAATAGCGCGCATGCGGCTTCACGCCAAGAGCCGCAAGGCGAGCAATGAAAAAAGCCGGCGCGGAGAGCCGCGCCGGAGTCGGGAGAGGTCACTTGGAACGCTTGGAGCGGACGCGATAGACAGTCTTTTCGCGTCCCGCTCCCGGAGTTTATCAATCGGCGCTGATATCGCGGTCCTTGGTTTCCGGCAGGAAAAGCAAGCCGATGACCAAGGTGATGCCGGCGAAGACGATCGGGTACCACAGGCCGTAGTAGATGTCGCCCTTGGCCGCGCTCATCGCGAAGGCCGTTGCCGGCAGCAGACCGCCGAACCAGCCGTTGCCGATGTGGTAGGGCAGCGACATGCCAGTGTAGCGGATGCGGGTTGGGAAGAGTTCGACGAGGAGCGCAGCGATCGGGCCGTAGACCATCGTCACATAGATCACGAGAACGGTGAGGATGGCGATGATCGTTACCCAGTCGACGCGGGCGGGGTCCGAAACCATCGTGAAGGCGCCGGCCTTTTCGATCGAGTAGACCGCCATTTCGCTTGCCCCGCCGAGCTCCTGCTCGGTCAGCAGCTTGTCGGCGAGCAGCTTGTCCGCCGGCACCATGGTCTTGTCGCCGGCGCGGATGGCAGCCGCGTCAAGCGCCAGTTCCGGATTGGCGGCGACGAAGGCGTCGAGCTTCGTTTCCGGTACCTTGGCCGCACCCCGGACCAGGGGATAGCCCGAAGCCTGAAGCGCCATGTTGACCTGCTTGCCGAATGCCGCCTCGCTGGCCTTGGCCTTGTCGCCAGCGGCAACCGCGTCGTAGCTGGTGATCGTCGTATCGCCTACCTTGACTGTCGCCGGCGTTCCCGCGGCCGCCGTGGTCACGACGTCGTAGGGAACGGAGTTCTTGGTCAGGAAGGCCGTGGCGATGTCGCAGGAGGTGGTAAACTTCTGCACGCCCGTCGGGTTGAACTGGAAATTGCAGTCGCCCGGAGCAGCCGTTACCGTGGCACGGACACTCTGCTGCGCTTCGGCAAGAGCCGGATTGCCTGCCCAGGTCATTGCCTTGAACAGCGGGAAGTAGGTGAGCATGGCGAGCAGCAGGCCGGCCATGATGATCGGCTTGCGGCCGATCTTGTCCGACAGCCAGCCGAAGAAGACGAAGAAGCCGGTGCCGAGCAGGAGCGAAGCGGCGACCATCAGATTGGCCGATTGCGCATCCACCTTCAAGACGCCCGTCAGGAAGAAGAGCGCATAGAACTGACCGGAATACCAGACGACGGCCTGGCCGACGACGGCGCCGAAGAGCGCAAGAATGGCGATTTTGGCGTTCCGCCACTCGCCAAAGGCCTCCTTCAGCGGCGCCTTCGAACCCTTGCCTTCTTCCTTCATCCGCTTGAAGGCGGGCGATTCGTTCATCTTCAGCCGGATCCACACGGAAACGCCGAGCAGTACGCAGGAGAGCAGGAAGGGGATGCGCCATCCCCAGGCGGCGAAAGCTTCTTTGCCGACCAGGTACTGAACGAGCAGGATGACGATCAGCGACAGGAACAGGCCAAGCGTCGCCGTGGTCTGTATCCAGGACGTGAAGTAACCACGCCGGCCATGCGGCGCATGTTCCGCGACATAGGTCGCGGCACCGCCGTATTCGCCGCCGAGCGCCAGGCCCTGAAGCAGGCGCAGGATGATCAGGATGATCGGTGCCGCGATGCCGATCGAGGCAGAGCCCGGCAACACGCCGACGAGGAAGGTCGACAGACCCATGATCAGGATGGTGACGAGGAAGGTATATTTGCGGCCGACGAGGTCGCCGAGACGGCCGAAAACGAGCGCGCCGAAAGGGCGAACCAGGAAGCCCGCGGCAAAGGCGAGCAGCGCGAAGATCGCCTGGGTCGTCGGCGGATACTGGCTGAAGAAGGTCGCGCCGATATAAAGGGCAAGCGAACCGTAAAGATAGAAATCGTACCACTCGAAGACTGTACCGAGCGAGGAGGCGAAGATGACCTTCTTCTCCTCTGCTGTCATGGGACCGGCTCTTACGCCGTCCGCCGTTGCGATATTCGCCATTTCTGTATCCTCCACTTCAAAATCGCATATTGCGCGCCCGTCCTTCGTCGACCCGGTTTCCTCCATCAAGTCTCCGGATAGGGTGCGCCTGATGAAAAGATGTCAGAAAAGCGCCGGCCGAGGCAGGGATGCTTTCGTTCTATGACTTTCGTCTAAGGCTGCGATGGCGGCGCGGCGGCCGCGTACAGAGAAGATTGAGGCTGCCGGCCGTCCGCGGCTTGACTCCTGCCGAAAAGCCGGTATGAGCAGCGGCGAACGAGGAAACCGCCATGCGACCGACTCTTGCGTCCATCGCCCAGCCGATCCTGCCGGCCCGTGTCGGTGAGGCTCGCCTTTTCTCGCTCGCCAGCAAAACAACGGCCAAAACGACGACGAAAACCGTCTGACGTCCCTGGCCCTCCGCTCTCTCCCCGGTAAGGCCGGGGAAAGGAGTTTCGCGGGCGTTCCCCGCGGCTCCCCTCCACCAGACGAGGAGAGACAGAAAGAGAGCTTAGATCATGGGTTTCAAGATTGCAGTCGCAGGCGCCACCGGCAATGTCGGCCGGGAGATGCTGAACATCCTTTCGGAACGTGGATTTCCTGCAGACGAGGTTGTGGCGCTCGCCTCCTCGCGCTCGGTCGGCACCGAGGTTTCCTATGGCGACAAGACGCTGAAGGTCTCCAATCTCGAAACCTATGACTTCTCCGATACGGACATCTGCCTGATGTCGGCCGGCGGCGCGGTGTCGCTGAAATATTCGCCGAAGATTGGCCAGCAGGGCTGCGTCGTCATCGACAACTCCTCGGCCTGGCGCTACGACGCCGACGTGCCGCTGATCGTGCCGGAAGTCAACCCAGACGCGATCTCCGGCTTTTCCAAGAAGAACATCATTGCCAATCCGAATTGCTCGACCGCACAGCTCGTCGTGGCGCTGAAGCCGCTGCACGATCGCGCGACGATCAAGCGCGTCGTCGTTTCCACTTATCAATCGGTCTCCGGCGCCGGCAAGGACGGCATGGACGAGCTCTTCAACCAGACCCGCGCGGTCTTCGTCGCCGACCCGATCGAGAGCAAGAAGTTCACCAAGCGCATCGCCTTCAACGTCATTCCGCACATCGACGTCTTCATGGAGGACGGCTACACCAAGGAAGAGTGGAAGGTGCTTGCCGAAACCAAGAAGATGCTCGACCCGAAGATCAAGGTGACCTGCACGGCCGTGCGCGTCCCGGTCTTCATCGGTCATTCGGAATCGGTCAACATTGAATTCGAAAACGAGATCACCGCCGACGAGGCGCGTGAAATCCTGCGCGAGGCGCCGGGTTGCCTTGTCGTCGACAAGCGCGAAAACGGCGGCTATGTGACGCCTTACGAATGCGCCGGCGAAGACGCGACCTACATTTCGCGCATCCGCGAGGACGCAACGGTCGAGAACGGACTGAACATGTGGGTCGTCGCTGACAACCTGCGCAAGGGTGCGGCGCTCAATGCCGTTCAGATCGCCGAGCTCCTGATCAATCGCGGCCTGATCAAGCCGCGCAAGCAGGCCGCCTAAAAAACGACATCGATGGAAGAGAGAAGCCCTGCACGGCTGTCATGACTTGCGGGGCTTTCCAGGAGCGACGTTCGCATTATCCGGCGCGCTCCAGCGCCGCGCGACATGGCAGCACCGCCGGACGGTGACGGTCCGGTTCTTGAAGGCAACAGATACGGGCAATGATGGGGTATTCGATGTACAGGGTGAAGAGCACAGCGTTGGGGCTCGCGGCCCTCATTTCGACGATCGTTCTTCCTGCGGCCGCCTCCGCGGCGCAATGCGGCAACGACGGCCGCGGCTTTTCGGCCTGGGTCGAAGGGTTCAAGCGCGAGGCTTCGTCCAACGGCATCAGCCCGTCGGTGGTCGATCAGGCGCTTGCCGGCGTGTCCTACAACAGGGCAACGATCCGCGCCGACCGTGGCCAGAAGAGCTTCAAGCTCTCGCTCGACCAGTTCATGCAGAAGCGCGGCGGTCAGGCGATCATCTCGCGCGGCAGGAAGATGCGCGCGCAGCACGCCAAGCTGTTCGCTTCGATCGAAAGCCGCTACGGTGTCCCGGCCGGCCCGCTCGTTGCCATTTGGGGCATGGAAACGGGTTTTGGCTCGTTCATGGGCAAGGAGCACACGCTCTCGGCTGTCGCCACCCTTGCCTATGATTGCCGCCGCTCCGGCTACTTTACCGAACAGCTCTATGCCGCATTGCAGCTCGTCGGCCGCGGTGACCTTAACCCGGGCGCCCGCGGCGCCGCCCACGGCGAGATCGGCCAGACGCAATTCCTGCCACTGAACGTGCTGAAATATGGCGTCGACGGCGACGGCGACGGACATATCGATATGGTACGCTCCAAGGCCGATGCGCTGGCGTCCACCGCGAACTTCCTGCGCGGTCATGGCTGGCAGCCGGGTGCAGGCTACCAGCCCGGGCAGCCGAACTTCGCTGCCATTCAGGGCTGGAACGCTGCCAGCGTCTACCAACAGGCGATCGCCATCATCGGCGCCGAAATCGACGGCGATTGATCAGGTAATCATCTCCGGAGCTTATTATGAATGGGCGCGTCCAAAGGGTCGCGCCCTTTCGTTGCGCTGGTGCTGCTTCACATTCCCGGCCGGGCGAAATCGCCGGTCTTGGCGTCCATCACCCAAAGCTCGCCGGTTGAGATATCGAACCAGGCGCCGTGAAGACGCAGCTTGCCCTTGGCCTCGAGAATCTGCACGCACGGAAATGACCTGAGATTGGCGACCGAGTTGCGGATCGACACGCGCTCGAGCGCCCGCTGGCGTTCCGACTGGGTCATGTAATCAGTGTTCTGGATCTGCTCGGCAGCCGGTTTCAACAGGTTCATCCAGCGGCCGATGAAATCGCCGGGGGAGAGAGGCTCCGCGTCGGGGTCCAGTGCCGCCTTGATGCCGCCGCAGCGGCCGTGGCCCATGACCACGATATCGCTGACGCGCAGGGACTGGACCGCAAACTCGAGCGCGGCGGAGGTCGAGTGATAGTGGCCGTCCGGCTCGTAAGGCGGCATCAGATTGGCAACGTTGCGAACGACGAACAGCTCCCCCGGGCCGCTGTCGAAGATCGTCTCCGGCGCCGCGCGCGAGTCGCAACAGGCGATCACCATCGTCGTCGGTTTCTGCCCGCTCTCGGCGAGCGTCCGATAGCGTTGCTGCTGTTCGCTGAAGCGGCCGCTCATGAAATTGCGGTAGCCCGCCAGGAGATGGTCCGGAAAGCTCTGCTTCTCCATCAGTTACCCCGTGTGATCGACATTGCATCAATTGCCGCTCGATGGCGTGGGCACCAAGGAGCCTCGAAGTGTTACAGCGAGCCCCGCGCCCCGGAAAGGGAAAATAGCCCCTATGAGCGATTTCTTTTGTAGCCGGGCCGCCTATTTCCGTCGCATTTGGCTTGGATGCATGAGCCGACGCATCTGTACCATCGCCATTGGCGCTGCCAGGCTCGAGGCGTCCTGTTCGAGCGTCAGTTCATCGGCGCCGCGCTTGGCCGTGCGCGCTATGACTTCGAAAACGCTGGCGGTGGCCATTTGCAGCGCTCGCTCCTCGGAAAGGCCTTGCAGCAGCCGCGCGAGAAACACGGCTGACAACAGGTCCCCCGAACCATTCGGGGCAGCTTCGACCAGCCGATGTTCGGCAAGCAGCGCATGGCGTCCGGAGAGATAGAGATTGCCGGTTCCGCCGCTCATCATCGGCACCGCCGAAGATACGAGTACGCGCGGCGGCCCCAGATCGACTGCCGCATCGAGGATTGCCGCATTCGACTCGAGTTCGGCGCCAGCCAGCCAGGAGAGTTCGAACCGATTCGGCGTCGCCAGGGTCGCAAGCGGCAGCAGCCGGTCGCGAATGGCCTCCGCAATCTCGGTCGGCACGTAAAGACCGCTGGCGTCACCGATGACCGGATCGCAGGCATAGAAGAGATCGGGATTGCGGCGCCTGAGTGCGCTCACCAGCCTGGCGACGCCTTCGGCCTGCCCAGGCGAAGCGAGATAGCCGGAGAGGACGGCGCGCACTTCGCCGATCCAGCGGGCGTTGACGAGATCGTCGATGATCGATTGGAACTCCTGTTCCGGCAGGGTCAAACGCGTCGAGCGGCCATGACCGGGATGCCAAGGCAGGATGACGGTCGGCAGCGCCCAGACACGATGCCCGAGCGTCTCAAGCGCGAAGACCACTGCCCGATTGCCCACCGTGCCACGAACCACATGGCTGGAGACGACGATAACGGCACCGGGCTCGGCTGCACTGTCGGACATCGGACGATCCCATGGTTATTCTGGCGGAACGAAGAAGAGCCTATGCGGTTTACCGCCCGACTGTCGAGCCATCCGCCGACAGCCATCGAAGGCGCCTTTCGAATATTCCGGCGTTTTCGTTCGTTTTCGCCTTTTTCTCACAATTCTTTGCGAAATCGCTCTCGATTTAAATGGATTTAGGTCGATTCCGTGTCTATTTCGACGAAAACAGGCTCGATTTTGCCCAAATCCATCATAAAAAACGGTCGCCATTGGCCATGGTTCTGATAGGTTCGGCCATCATGATTGGGGGAGCGAGTTCATGGGCGTGAAATACAACCCGAAGCGGGATCGGCACATCGATGCGGCCCGGGCGGCGGTGAGCAAGATCGGGGTCGACACCTTGCCGCCGGAGATCCTCTTCGGGGGCGCGAGCAACGACGATCTCGATCTTTATTCGCCGGATATGCTGGCGCTGACCGCGGCGTACGCGCGCGCGGAACTGGCGCGTTGGGACGGCGGCAAGCCGCAGGTTTCTGTGGAAACGGTGCCGGGGGTGGCGCCGGGCGGAACCGACGTCTCGATCATAGCGATCACCGAGCGCAACATGCCGTTCCTCTACGACTCGATCATGGGCGAGGTGACGAGCACCCATCGGGACATCCATCTGGCGATCCATCCGATCCTCGTCATGCAGCCCGGTCATGCGGTGAAGCTCTACGATCCGGACGAGGAAAGCGATCCGGCCCACCGCGTCAGCCATATCCAAATTCACCTGGGCAAGCTGACGCCGCTGGAGGCGCGCTCACTCAGCAAGCGCATCACCGATGTCCTGGAGCAGGTTCACCAGGCCGTGCACGACTGGCCTGCCATGACGGCGCTGCTCGACCAGGTAATGCGTGAGCTCGAGGACTACAGCGCCTCGCGCAAGAAGAGCGATCGCGATGAGGCGCTCGCTTTCCTTCGCTGGCTAAGGGACAACAATTTCACCTTTCTCGGAATGCGCGAATACACCTACTCCGGGAAGGGCGAGCAGGCGACGGTCGAGCGCGGCAAGGGCAGGGGGCTCGGTATTCTCTCGAATCCGGAGGTTCGGGTTCTCAGGCAAGGCAAGGATGCCGTGTTCACGACGCCGGAGATCCTCGCCTTTCTCGAAGGGCCCGATTTCCTGATCGTTACCAAGGCCAATGTGAAGTCAGTCGTGCATCGCCGCGCCTACATGGACTATATCGGCGTGAAGCGCTTCGACTCCTCCGGGAATGTCGTCGGCGAGCTGCGCATCGTCGGCCTCTTCACCTCGACTGCCTACACCCGACAGGCGGCAGAGATTCCGCTTCTCCGGCACAAGATCGAGAAGATCATAGACCATTTCGGCTACGACCCGCAGAGCCACTCGGGCAAGATGCTGGCAAACACGCTGGAGTCCTATCCGCGCGACGATCTTTTCCAGATCGATATCGGGCTTCTCGCGGCCTTCTGCGAACAGATCAACGAGCTCGGCGACCGGCCGCGCGTGCGGGTTCTGCCACGCATCGACCAATTCGACCGTTTCGTCTCGGTTATCGTCTTCGTGCCGCGCGAACAATATGATTCCAGCGTTCGCGAAAAGATCGGCGACTATCTGAAGACCGTCTATGACGGCCGGGTTTCCGCCTACTATCCCGCCTTCCCGGAAGGGGGGCTGGCGCGCGTGCACTTCATCATCGGCCGCTCGGGCGGCAAAACGCCGCGCGTCCCGCAGACCAAGCTCGAGGAAGCGGTTCGCACCATCGTCACCCGCTGGACCGACCGCTTCAACCTGCTCGCCCGCAACGACGGCATCGAACTGTCTGTCGGCGAGGCCTATCAGGCAGCCTTCACCCCCGCAGAAGCCTATGCCGATCTCGGCCACATCGCGGCTTGCAAGAGCGACGATCCGATCCGCATCTCCTTCTACCACCGCCACGACGAAACGCCGGATGCGCTCGAACTGAAGATTTTCCACGCGAACGACCCGGTCTCGCTCTCTCGGCGCGTGCCGCTGCTCGAAAACCTCGGATTCCGCGTCATCAGCGAGCAGACGTACGATATCGGCGTGCGCGTCCATGCGGAGGAACCGTGCCACGTCGTGCTGCACGACATGGAACTCAGCCGTCGCGATGGACATGAGGTCAATCTCGCCAGGACCGGCCCAGCTCTGGAGGAGGCCTTCCTCGCCGCCTGGAGCGGCACGATCGAGGACGACAATTTCAACAGGCTGGTGCTGCTGGCGGGGCTCACCGCCCGCGAGGTCACGGTGCTGCGCGCCTATGCGCGCTATTTGCGGCAGGCGGGCATCACCTATTCGCAAGGGTATATTGCCGATACGCTGAACAAGTACCCTGCGATCGCAGCCGATATCGTCCGCCTGTTTTCGACCAGGCTCGACCCGCAAATCGAGGCGAAGGCGCGAGCGAAGAAGACCAACGCGTTGCTCGCGGCCATCGAAGAGGCGCTCTCGACGGTGCCGAGCCTCGACGAGGACCGCATCCTGCGCCGCTACGTCAACGCGATCCAGGCGACGCTCAGAACCAACTATTTCCAGAGGGATGGGGAGGGGAAGCCCCGCCCTGTGCTAGCTGTCAAGCTCGATCCGAAGGCGCTCGAGGGCCTGCCGGAACCTCGCCCCTTCCGAGAGATATTCGTCTACGGCACGGAGGTCGAGGGCGTGCACCTGCGCTTCGGCAAGGTGGCGCGCGGCGGGCTTCGCTGGTCCGATCGGGCGCAGGACTACCGCACCGAAGTGCTGGGTCTGGTCAAGGCGCAGCAGGTCAAGAACGCAGTTATTGTTCCGGTCGGCGCCAAGGGGGGCTTCTATCCGAAACAACTGCCCGTCGGCGGCAGCCGCGACGAAATCTTCAAGGCAGGTACCGAAGCCTACAAGACCTTCATCCGCAGCCTGCTCTCGGTGACCGACAACATCGTCGGACAGGATATCGTCCCGCCCCCGCAAACGGTACGGCTCGACGGCGACGACCCCTACTTCGTCGTTGCGGCCGACAAGGGAACCGCGACCTTCTCGGACACGGCGAATGCGCTGGCGCAGGAGGCGGGCTTTTGGCTCGATGACGCCTTCGCCTCCGGCGGTTCTGCCGGTTACGACCACAAGAAGATGGGCATCACCGCGCGTGGGGCATGGGAGGCGGTCAAGCGCCACTTCCGCGAGATGGACATCGACATACAAACGACGCCCTTCACGGTCGCAGGCGTCGGCGATATGTCGGGCGACGTCTTCGGCAATGGCATGCTGCTTTCCGAGAAAATCCGGCTGGTCGCCGCCTTCGACCATCGCGACATCTTCATCGACCCGGATCCGGACACCGACCTCTCCTTCGCCGAGCGCAAGCGCATGTTCGACCTGCCGCGATCGAGCTGGCAGGACTATGACCGGAAGGCGCTTTCGCCCGGAGGCATGATCATCTCCCGCTCGGAGAAGCTGGTGACGCTGACGCCGGAGGCCATGGCGGCGATCGGCATCGACAAGCAGAAGGCAACGCCGTTCGAGATCATGAATGCCATCCTGAAAAGCCCAGTCGACCTTCTCTGGTTCGGCGGCATCGGCACCTATGTGCGGGGCAGTAATGAGACCGATGCGGAAGTCGGCGACCGCGCCAACGATCCGATCCGCGTGACAGCGGAAGAGGTGCGCGCCCGGGTGATCGGCGAAGGCGCCAATCTCGGCGTCACGCAGAAGGGCCGCATCGGCTACTCGCTCGCGGGTGGCCGCTGCAATTCCGATGCGATCGACAATTCGGCGGGCGTCAATTCCTCCGACGTCGAGGTCAACATCAAGATCGCGCTCGCCTCCGCCATGCGCGACGGCCGCCTCACCAGGCCGAAGCGCAACACGCTGCTGGCATCGATGACCGAAGAGGTCGCCAGCCTCGTGCTTCGCAACAACTACCAGCAATCGCTGGCGATCTCGCTCACCGAAAGGCAGGGCTTCGCCAACCGGACGCCCCTGGCGCGGCTGATGGCGCGGCTCGAGGCCGACGGCCACCTCAACCGCAAGGTGGAGACCTTGCCGACCGACCAGGCGATGGGGGAGCGCTATCAAGCGGGCAAGCCGCTGACGCGTCCCGAGATCGGCGTTCTGCTCTCCTATGCGAAGCTGGTTCTGTTCGACGAACTGATCGAGAGCGGGCTGCCGGACGACCCGTATTTCACCGCAACGCTCGAGCGCTATTTCCCCGTGAAGATGCGCAAGTCCTATGCCGGCGACATTCACGGGCATCGGCTGCGCCGTGAGATCATTGCGACGATGCTCGCAAACGAAACGATCAACCGCGGCGGGCCTGCCTTCGTGTCAACGCTGATGGATGCGACCGGCCTGCTTTCCGCCGATGTCGTCAAGGCGGCCGTGCTGGCGTTTGACGGCTTCGACCTGCCGCGAATCTATGGCGAGATCGACGCACTCGACAATAAAGTCGGCGGGCAGCTCCAGAACGAGCTTTACCAGGAGGTCGGGCGCATCTTCTCCTTCGTTGCCGAGAGGGCGCTGCGAACCCGTGCAGCTGAGGGTCCCGTTTCGGAAGCTGTCGGAAGGCTCCAGAATGGACTGCAAAAGCTGCGCGGCACGGTTCGCGGGGCCACTTCCGGCGAAAGCGCCGACGGCGCGCGGCTGAAGGCGGCCTCCTTCATCGAGCGGGGCGTGCCGGCGAAGCTTGCCGAGGAGATCGCTGAACTTTCGCTGATGACCCTGGTGCCCGAGATCATGCAGATTGCCGCAGAGACGGCTGAGCCGCTGACCCGCACCGCGCAAGCCTATTTCGCCGTGACGGAAAACCTCGGGATCGACCGGCTGCTGACCGCCGCCGATCGCGTTCCCGCCAGCGAGCAATTCGAGGCACTGGCACTGGCGCGTGCGATCGCCGACATCGCGGGAGCGCGGCGCGATGTTGCCACGGCGGCGCTCGTCGCACACAAAGCCGAACGAAATCCCGTCCATGCCTGGCAGGAAAAGGACCGCACCCGACTGTCGCGCCTTGGCGAACAGCTGAAACTGCTCACGGAAAAGGGAGAGACCACCCTTGCGAAGATTGCCGTGGCCGCCGGCCTTCTCAGCGACCTTGCACGCGGCAGGACGAAATGACACAGTCCCCCGGGTCGCGCTCCCGGGGGCTGATTGTCTTCCGGCAGCACGCGCGGGTGTAAGGGGAGAGCCGAGGTGGAAATGGCGGCGGAACGAGCAGGGGCGCAGTTCGGGGCCTCGCGCCGCGGCATTCTCGGTTGGATGCTGTTTGACTGGGCCGCACAGCCCTTCTTCACGGTCATCACCACCTTCATCTTCGCGCCCTATTTCGTTGCCCGGCTGGCGAACGACCCTGCCGAGGGACAGGCGATCTGGGGGTACACGCTCGCCGTGTCGGGCATCGTCATCGCCATTCTTTCGCCGATCCTCGGCGCCGTTGCCGATGCCACCGGGCCCCGCAAGCCATGGATCGGCTTCTTTGCCGCGATCAAGATCATATCGCTGGCGATGCTCTGGTTCGCCGTGCCGGGCTCGCCGCTCCTTTATCCGGCCATGTTCCTTGGGCTCGCGACCGTGGCCGCCGAATTTTCCATCGTCTTCAATGATTCGATGATGCCGCGCCTCGTTGGCGCGAAAGAGGTGGGGCGGATCTCCAACATTGCCTGGGGGCTCGGATATCTCGGCGGCATGATCGTGCTGATCGCGATTGTCGCATTTGTTGCGGGCAGCCCGGAAACGGGGAAGACCGCGCTCGGCCTCGATCCCCTCTTCGGCCTCGATCCGGCAAGGGGCGAGGATGCTCGCATCACCGGTCCGATCGCCGCCGCCTGGTACCTGATCTTCCTCCTGCCGATGTTTTTCTTCACGCCAGATGCGGGCAAGGCGACGAACTCGCTCGCGCAGGCGACAGCGTTGGGGCTCAATGAGCTCAAGGGCACGCTCGGCGAGCTCACGCAGAGGGTGGGCATAACGCGCTTCCTGATCGCGCGCATGATCTACCAGGACGGCGTCAATGGCTTGCTTGCGCTTGGCGGCGCCTTTGCCGCCGGGATGTTCGGTTGGCAGACGATGGAACTCGGCCTTTACGGGATCATCCTCAATGTGGTCGCGATCTTCGGCTGCCTCTATGCAAGCCGGGTGGACATGCGGCTTGGCTCAAAGGCGATCGTCGTAGCCAGCCTCCTCTGCCTCACGTTTGCGACGCTCGGCATCGTCTCCACCGGCCCCGGCTTCACTCTGTTCGGATTGGTGACGCTGTCGAACGCGGATTCGGGCGGGCTCTTCGGCACGGCTGCCGAGAAGGCCTATATCCTTTACGGTCTGCTCGTCGGCATTGCTTTCGGCCCCGTCCAGGCCTCGTCGCGTTCCTATCTCGCCCGCAGCGTCTCGCTCGACGAGACCGGCCGCTATTTCGGTCTATACGCACTCTCCGGTCGGGCGACCTCGTTCCTGGCCCCCGCCTCGGTTGCGACGATCACCACGGTGACCGGTTCAGCTCGCGTCGGTATGGCGGCACTGGTCGTCTTCCTCGCCGTCGGCCTCGTGATTCTCCTGCGGACGCCCTATCCGGCGCATCGGGCGGGATGAGAGACAGTTGGGACGGTTCTTCGAAGGATGGGGCACATTGTCTAAACCCTCGGCGGCCGTCATCCTCGGGCTTGACCGGTCAAGCCCGAGGATGACGACAGAGTAGGGGTCGCCCCGCCGGCGGCGGCGCCGTGTTCGGGTACACCCGGTGCGATGCGTCACTTAAGTCCGCACCGCTAGCTTTTTTAGTGCCTGAAATGCCGCATCCCCGTGAACACCATCGCGACGTTGTGCTCGTTCGCCGCGGCGATCACCTCGTCGTCACGCATTGAGCCGCCCGGCTGGATGACGGCGGTGGCGCCGGCTGCAATCGCCGAAAGCAATCCGTCGGCGAAGGGCAGGAAGGCCTCCGAGGCGACGGCGGAGCCGCGCGTCAGCGGCTCTGCGAGGCCGAGCGCCTTGGCCGCCTCCTCCGCTTTGATGGCAGCTATGCGGGCGGAATCGACGCGGCTCATCTGGCCGGCGCCGATGCCGGCCGTTTGGCCGTCCTTGGCATAGACAACGGCATTCGACTTGACGTGCTTTGCCACCTTGAAGGCGAACTTCATGTCCTCGAGCTCCTGCGCCGTCGGCGCGCGCTTCGTCACCACCTTCAGTTCAAGGTCCTCGACCATGCCGTGGTCGCGCGTCTGCACGAGCAGGCCGCCGGCAACCGTCTTGGCGGAAAGACCCGGTGCACGGGGATCGGGCAGGCCGCCGGCGGCAAGCAGTCTGAGGTTCGGCTTGCGGGCGATGATCGCTCTTGCCTCGTCGCTCACCGAAGGCGCGATGATGACCTCGGTGAAGAGCTTGACGATCTCTTCCGCCGTCTCGGCATCGAGCTCCTGGTTGAGCGCGATGATGCCGCCGAAGGCCGAAGTGGAATCGCAGGCGAGCGCCCGGCGATAGGCTTCGGCAAGCGTTGCCGCGGCGGCGACGCCGCAGGGATTGGCGTGCTTGATGATCGCGCAGGCGGGCGCCTTTTCCGGCAGGAATTCGGCGACCAGCTCGTAGGCGGCATCCGTGTCGTTGATGTTGTTGTAGGAAAGTTGCTTGCCCTGCAGAAGCGTCGCGGTCGCAACCCCGGGGCGCTTCTCGCCCGTGACATAGAAGCCCGCCTTCTGATGCGGGTTCTCGCCGTAGCGCATCTCCTCCCTGAGAACGCCACCGATGACGCGGTGGCGCGGCATGGGCACGTCGAGCACCTCCGCGAACCAGTTCGAGATCGCTGCGTCGTAAGCCGCGGTGCGGGCATAGGCCTTGGCGGCCATCTTCTGACGGAAGGCATAGCGCGTCGCGCCGTCGGCGATTTCCTCGAGGAGCAGCGGATAGTCGGCCGGGTCCGTGACGATCGTCACATAAGCGTGGTTCTTGGCCGACGCGCGGATCATTGCCGGACCGCCGATATCGATGTTCTCGACCGTCGTCGGATAGTCGCCGCCCTCAGCGCGAACCTCTTCGAAGGGGTAGAGGTTGATGACGGCGAGGTCGATCGCCACGATACCGTGGGCGCCCATCGCTGCCGCGTGTTCGTGGTCGTCGCGAATGGCGAGCAGGCCGCCATGGACGTTGGGGTGCAGGGTCTTGACGCGGCCGTCCATGATTTCCGGGAAACCGGTCAGTTCCGAAACGTCGCTGACGGGGAGGCCGGCCGCGGAAATCGCCTTGTGCGTGCCGCCGGTCGAAACCAGCCTGACGCCCTTCCCGTGGAGAGCTCTGGCGAGCTCGATGATGCCGGTCTTGTCGGAGACGGAGAGGAGGGCGGTTTTGACCCGGACCTCGTCCGGTGCAGGAATTTTCTTGGAGGCGACAGCCATCAACCATGCTCCTTTGGCGGCGCCGGAAGCTTCTGGTGGCTCCGGCGATTGGAATGGCTGCCCGTTAGCACAGCTCGCCGGAGGAAGGAACCTTCGCTGCGACGAGGAGCGGAATTTGTACCGATGGGCCTAAACCTCGCGGGTCAGCGTCCACTGGATCTCGGGCTGCGACGCGACCGGGAAGCTGATGGTGATCTGCGATGATGCCCGAGCGCCGGACGGATCGGCAAAGAAGACATCCTCCTCGATCGCCAGTTCTCCATCGCGGCAGGCAAAGAGCCAGGCCTCGCCGTCAGGCGCACTAAGATAAACCTCGCTCTCGCCGTGCCGGCGCATGCCGATCGCGGGATGGATATGAAAACGGGCGACGGCAACGGCATCTGCCGCCTTGGGATCGCGCCCATCCGCCCGTGAAAGCCGATCCCGGCCGCGGATCAGCCGGCCACCGTTCAATATCCCGACGTCGCGCTCGTGGATCAGGCCGAAGGCCGCAAGATAGCCATCGTGGCTCGCCCGCACGGATTCGATCCGGCCGGGCTCGTCTTTTCGCTCGCACACCACCCGGGAGGGGCCATCGGTCACGATGGGTCCGAGAAAAAGCGATTTCGAGAAGCGGCAGGAGGATGTGTCGTTGACCGTCACCGTCGAATGCGCGGCGGTGGCGCGCGCCAGCTGCCGGAATCTTTCGCCGGCGAATTTCGGCGCGCCGGAATTGACGATGAACCGATTCCGCCCCGAGGACATCTCAAAGGAGAGGTAGCCGGCATGGGCCGCGCGCGACAGATCGACCGAAAGCGGCCGCCCGGTGTCCATAATGATGGCGGTCTCACCAAGCGAGAGCCGCTCGAAACTCATGTGCGGCAGCGACCGGAACGGCTCGCCCGCCGTCTCGTCATAGCGCAGCACCGAGGCAAGCTCATGCGCGAGCACCGAGGTGGCGCCGTTGAAAAGCGCCAGTTCCCCGCTCTGGTGGCGGAAGAATCGCAGCGCCGGATACATTCGATCGATGCAGGGAATGAGACGCGACGGCAAGTCATGGCCCAGATTGACATAGGTCTGGCGCAGCGGCAGCAGGTCGAGCAATAATTCGAGGCCCGCGAGCGGGTTGCGGGAGAAGTGGCCGCCATCCGGCAGGATCTGGCGGTCCAGCTCGAGATCGAGACTGCGCGCCGCCTTGCGGATCACCGAGGTCGAGGCCGGCATCGACACGGAGGCCATGGCGAGGGCGATGCGGACCCGAAGCCGCGCCTCGCCGTCGGGAACGGTCTTGGCGATGTGCCGGAGGTAACGTACCTGGAAGGCCAGGCTTTTGAGGAAGCGGCGATAGAAGCCACGTTCGGCGTTGCGCAGCACCACTGGAGAGTGCGACAGCCAGGCGATAATGCGCTGCGCCACCACATCCGCTTCCCAAGAGATGCCGCCGATGCTTCTGCCATGCGTGGCAAGCCAGTCGTCGATGATCTGCCGGAGCTTTATGAAGCCGGCTTCGTCACGCACGGCTCGAAGATGGCGCAGCCAACCGAAGGAGTGCAGCTTCGTTGCGAAGACGCGCGACGGCAGGTCGATTTCGAACGGCGAATCGCCCTCGGTGTCGAGCGCACGCCCACCTAGCGGATAGCGCCCTTGAAGAATCTCCTCTGCGACGAAGCCGTCGACGGCTCTCAGATCCGTGGGCGCGACGATCAGGCGCTCAGGGGTGAAGCCGGCAAAGCGGAACGCCGAAAAGCGTCCAAGCGCGAGCCGGCGCAAAAAGCGACGCCAGCCTTCGCGCAGATACAGGTAGAGGAGCCTTCGTTTACTGGAAAACAGCATCGGCGCCCGTCGGTTTCCTCATTGCTGCAACGGACCCTCGAAACGCTCGATCAGCTACCTGCCCGGGCGCCAGAATCCCTACTTTAAATCGGAAATCGATTCGAAGATGATTAAATTTCGACTGGTCCTGCGTCATTGATAGGCGCCTGGTATGAAGGCGTCAATCGTCGCGGTGCAACTGACTGTTGACGGGCAGCTGGCGCACCTCTCAGAGCTTGCGGCGCAAGACCGCAGCGAAAAAGCCGTCGAGCCCACCGGCAAAGGGAGGTGCAAGCTGCAGCATTGCCGGCGTGGTGCGGAACTCGCCAGCCTCGGTGATCGCTTCTTCGAGACCCGGCCAGTCGGCGGCGGCAATGGGTACGCGGTTGCAGAGGCCGTCGCCAACGACGCGCGCGACGACCTCCTCACCCTCGCGCGGGTCGAGCGAACAATTGGAAAAGACAACCATGCCCCCCGGTTTGACGACGGTAAGCGCGTGGCGCAGCAGCCGCTCCTGCAGCCGCGCGAGCTTTTCGACATCCTCCGGCCCCTTGGTCCACAGCACGTCCGGATGGCGCCGGGTCGTGCCGGTGGAGGAGCAGGGAGCGTCGAGAAGTGCCGCGTCGAAGAGCTCCTCCGGCTGGAAAGCCGCCATGTCGATCTCTTTCATCCGGGCCTCGAGGCCGAGCCGCTCGAGATTGCCCTTGAGCCGCCGCAGCCGGCTCGAAGACTGGTCGAGCGCCGTCACCCTTGCTCCGGCAAGGATGAGCTGCGCCGTCTTGCCACCCGGGGCCGCGCAGAGATCGACCACCGATTTCCCGGCTAGACCGCCGAAAAGGCGCGCAGGAATGGAGGCCGCTGCATCCTGCACCCACCAGGCTCCCTCGGCAAAGCCCGGCAAGGAGGGGACAGCGCCCGAGAATTCCGCCAGCCGCACCGATCCGGTCGGCAGGACCGTGCCGCCGAGACGCTCGGCCCAGGAGGCCGGATCGGTCTTTACCGTTAGATCGATAGCGGCTGGAACGAGTTGTGCCTCCGAGATCATGTTCGCCTGCTCGCGACCATAGTGAGCGACGAGCCGCTCGTGGAACCAGGCCGGCATTGCCGGAACACTTCGCACCCGCTCGAGAATGGCTTCCTTCTCGCGCGAAAGCCGCCGCAGCACCGCATTGACGAGATTGGCAAAGCGGCGGTTACGCGGATCCGACTGCGCCTGCTCGACCGCAAGGTCAACGGCGGAATGATCGGGAACATCGAGAAACAGTATCTGCGTGGCGGCAACCGTCAGCACATGTTCGAGCGCCCGAGCGCCTTCCGGCAGAGGCGTCTGCAGGAGGGAGGCAATCGCCGCCCGGATCCGCGGCAGGTGGCGAAGGGCCGAGTTGAGGATGGCGCGCACCAGCGCCCGGTCGGCATCGCTTAAGGCGCGATAGGCAGGATTGCCGTGCTCCTGGTCGAGCATGCCATCGAGTGGCGTTTTGCGCTCGATCACCGCTGCCAAAATCTTGGATGCGGCTTGCCGGCTCTGGAGGCCGGGTTTTAATGCAGCAACAGGGCTCGGTCGCTCTTCCCCCTTGCGGGGCGGCTTGTTCATCTGGGCCCGTTTCGGTCGCGAATCGGTTTTCTTGATTTCGGACATTTAGAGCCTTCCTGGCTAATGGAGACAATGCTGTTGGGCCAAGCAAACGTCGGTCCGCTTGGGCCAACCGAAGGGGGCGGGCATCCAGGATCAGAGGGCAGGAAGGCTCTAAGACCAGGGCCCTTTCGGCGGTTCGGAACCACCGCGGCCCCAGCCGGTTCTCGGGACAGAGCGCGATTTGCGCACTGCATTATCAGCGCGAACGGTGCCCGTCGAGCCCAGCGACATCTCGCGCGCCATTCTCTCGAGCGCCGCAATACGGTTCTCCGTATTCGGGTGGGTCGAGAAGAGATTGTCCATCCGCTCGCCCGAGAGCGGGTTGATGATGAACATGTGCGCCGTTGCCGGATTGCGCTCCGCATCGTCGTTGTGGATGACATGGGCTGCACTGGCGATCTTGGCGAGAGCCGAGGACAACCAGAGCGGATTGCCGCAGATTTCAGCGCCGCGCCGGTCGGCGGAATACTCGCGCGTTCGGCTGATCGCCATCTGGACGAGCGCGGCTGCCAGCGGCGCGACGATCATCGCAATCAGCACGCCGATGAAGCCGAGCGGATTGTTGTTGTCGCGGTTACCGCCGAAGAAGAAGGCGAAATTGCCGAGCATGGAGATCGCCCCGGCGAGAGTTGCCGTAAGCGTCATCGTCAGCGTGTCGCGATACTGGATATGCGCAAGCTCATGCGCCATGACGCCGGCAACCTCCTCATAGGAGAGCGAATGCAGGAGGCCCGTTGAAGCGGCGACTGCCGCATTCTCGGGATTGCGGCCGGTGGCAAAGGCATTCGGCTGCGCACTGTCGATCACATAGACGCGCGGCATCGGGAGGCCGGCATTCCTCGCGAGGTCGCGAACGATGCCGTAGAATTCCGGTGCGCTGCGCTCGTCAACCTCCTGGGCCCGATACATGCTCAGGACGAGGCGATCGGAATTCCAGTAGGAGAAGAAGTTCATGGCAGCGGCGATCACGAGGGCGATCATCATGCCGCCCCGGCCGCCGATGACGAAGCCGACGGCCATGAAGAGAGCCGTCATGAAGGCAAGCAGCATTGCGGTGCGCACAAGGTTCATGAATGGTCTCCAGGCATCTCATTTCTCGTTCGCAGTGACGGTGCGCGGCGGCAAAGGCCTGCGCATACCGACATTACGAAAACGTTCCACGTGAATCAGGGTTCCCGCTTTGGCGGAAGCGACTTATATGATGGGGGCGACATAGCGTTTCTTCAATATCTTCAGGAAACCCGGCCCGTCATGCAGAACGACAACGACAACGCTCCCGATCGCCCGAGGCTATCGCCTGCCGCCATTCGCGCCCTGAAGGAAGCCGAGGAAAGACGGCTGGCCGCAGAACCGAAGGAGATGCCGACGGAACTCGGCGGCCGCGGCGGCCTCGACCCGGCGCGCTTCGGAGACTGGGAAATCAAGGGTAGAGCGATCGACTTCTGAGACGCCTTTGCCACACCATGGCGAACGATCGTTTCGTTGGCGAATCGATGGGTGTTGAAGCGAGATTGATTGCCCGGCTGCATTCGCCCCGGATCCGTCCGCTAAAATTCAAGACTGCCCCCTCACCCTAGGCCGTGGTGACGATTTAATCATTTGAGCCAGAGCATGATGCTGGCGAGCTTGACGAAGCCGAGGAAGGTTGCGGCGAGCTTGTCGTAGCGGGTGGCGATGCGGCGCCACTGTTTGAGCTTGG
>Ga0214543_1005095_pt1 | contig 24498 bp, 39 predicted proteins | sample CNSS2metaG_FD_160094 | JGI IMG/M metagenome (GOLD analysis project Ga0214543, IMG submission 160094) | Root nodule microbial communities from cowpea collected in UCLA plant growth center, Los Angeles, California, USA - CNSS2 | ecosystem: Host-associated > Plants > Roots > Nodule | place: USA... | reverse complement strand
TTACCAAACTTACTCAATAAATCCAATAATCACAAATCTTAATTAAATCAATCTTTAAGCACAGAAAATTCAATTAAATCCCCAAATTTAAATATTAAATGAGGGCAAAAATTTGAACTCATCACACCGGTATCATCACGTTTGGAGTCTCCCACTCCATATTCTTCTTTTCTAACAGGTGCTTGGAAAGGGTTATTCTTTTACTCTCCCCTTTTCATGCAAGGGCGCATCCAAGCTAGGTCTATCGCCACCATGTCACGCACAACTGTGGCGGTCCATTACCAGTGCAGCTAAAGCTGCCGAATAGAGGGGTTGAAGTTGATTCTCTTATGTTGGGTGGTTTGTATTAATGATGAAGAATGTGGGTGTATCTGTTGGTTTATGTGTGTTCATTGTTTGCAGGTTAATGGTATTGAGGAAGAAGAGAAAAATGATGCAGAAAAGATGATGAGCTTGACAGGGGTAGTGGTGGATGATTGATAAAATGAAATTAGGCTTGTGTGGTGGTCCTTTTTGGAGGGATAGAAGTGTTGTGTGTTTATTGTCTTGGAATGACTTCATAATGGTTGGTGAAAATGAAGAATATGGAGATGGTATTGTCTAGTCTGTTGTGTGTTTTCTATTGATTGGTTTTCATGGAGAAATGTGTGGTTGGATGAAACTTGTCATGTTCGGTTCATGGAGAGGCAATGTAAGGTGGATGTTTGGTTTGTGATTAGAGGGGATGAAGGTGTGGATTTTGCTGTTTGGTTTTTTTTTTTTTGATGGAGGAAGTGAGAAGATGAATCATGGTCTAATGTCATGTGGAGGAAATGATAAAGTTATGGTGATATTGTGTGTTGTGTCGGGTAAAGTGAAGATGGATTTGTGTATGATTGGTGTTTTGTGTGGATGAAAAATAGAGTGCAAAAGGGAGGTTATGATTATATGATGGTGTTGGTTTTAGGAAGAAGAATGGTGAAAGAAGAATGTTTTTTTTTTCAATTCTAGGTCACTTTTCAATTGGAAATTATAAAATGGTGTTGTTTGACCAGGTATTTATAAATTAGGGTTATGCTGGACTGATTCCGAGCGACTTTATAGGTGAAGTCGCTATGTTTCAAAATGGTTTATTCACGAATCATGAGAGAAGCAAAGTCGCTAGGAGTGATAAAAATTTCTCTTTCCTAAGCCCAAAAGAAGTTGCCATGAGTCCTAGCGACATTGAGATGAAGTCGTTCATAGTCTTGGCAACTTCAGTTTGATTATTATTATTTTTATTTCAGTTATTTTTTTTGCATGTACAAGCGTGGAACTAAGGTAACATAATAATTAGTATGTATTTAAATGAATTAAAGCTGAATTGTTTAGAAAGAATAAATTTTGAAAATTTTCATAAAACTAGAATTAATAAGATGTTTATTTCATAATATAGCAAAAAATACAAGCCTGATTGAAATACTAAATATAGCAAAAATTACTAACGGTAGGGACAATTGCCCCCGTGATGTCCTTCATTTCTATAATATGAACATTTATTTATTCTATTGGGATTTGGCTGATCCATTTCGTTGTGGATACTTGTAGTTGAAGGTCTTCCGTGTAAGACCCGTGGAAATTAATTAATTAATTAAATAATTAATTAATAAATGCGGGTGGTGGGAACTTGATGACAATAAATGTTAATTGGTATGGCGTGGAAAAGTACTAGCTCAAGTGGTTGAGAGTACTTGATTGTATGAGAGGACTTGAGTTCAAGTTTTATGTATGCCAATTGTGTGTTATTTGATTTTATTATTTTTGATATTATATTTGAGCCTGTTTAGTGATAGTATAATCAAGAGATTATAGTAATTATCATTAAAGATGATTTGGTTGAATGGTGATGAATTGATTTAACATTAGGAGGGTCACGAGTTCAAACCTTGATAGACATGAATTAACTTTATACTTTTTGCTTTTATAAGAAGCAACTTTGGCTTGAATGTGAAAGGGTAGAGAAAACCTAGTAGAAAGGGGCTGAAAAACCACTAAGTAATTACCCTTGAATGGAAATTAAACACACCATTAAGCCCATCTCGTTTTAGCACTTAAACCCCTAATTAAGACACATATAAAAGGTCATTTTAAGAGAAAAGAAATTAGAGAGTGAGAGATGAGTTTTTGGGTGCACAAGAGGCTGAATTGGGAGAAAGTTGAGGCAAAGCTTGGTGAACAAAGGAACACTAATTTTCCCAATTTTAAGCAAGGATTCTAGGTTAGGGGAAGTTTACACTTTGTGTATAAATCGCATGTGTTTTAATTTTCGATTATGCTATTTTCAATTGATGTTTGTGTGTTGGGAATTTCGTATTAACTGTGATGAGACTGAGAATAGGTTCATTTGACGTTATTTGCAAAGTCTTCTTTAAGATTTTAGGATGAATGGAATGAGGGTTTTGGGTACAGGATGATGGGTTATGGTCGAGTACTAAGCTTTTGTGATTCTAATGTGTGTAAAACATGTTCTTGTGGTTGCTTGTTAATATGGAGTGCTTGGTAGTGATTAAATTGGGTTTTTGGTATGGTTTTGGTTGATTTCATGCATGAACAGGGGAGAACCTCTACAATTTTCCCCCAAGCGAGTCCCTCTCGCCTAAGAAAATGTTGCAGAAACTCGTTACTGGTGTTGGTTCGAGCGTTTCGCTTAGGCGACCCCCTTTATTGTTGAGCAACACAATCTCTCGCTTAAGCGAGAGTAGCTCGCCTAGGCGAGGTCACGATGAAAATCGTCACACATTGATTTTAAATCCTCGTCCAGGCGAGGGGTTGTGTGTTGAGCGAATGAGGGTCTCGCTCAGGCGAGAAGGTCTCGCCTAAGTGAGAGATCGTGGTGAAGCCACTATTTCAAACTCGTTCAGGCGAGGTGGTTCAGCTTAAGCGAGACAGATGGACTCGCTTGGGCGAAGACCCTTAACTTAAGCGAGAATGGTGAGAAGTCAGGTTTAGGTGTACTATTTGAGATGGTTTGGTTGATATTTCCTAATTATGGGAATTATAGGCATGTGTTTGTGGTGTTTGGGCTTGAAAGACTAAGTCCATAGGATCTGGGATGTGCTTGGATTGAGTCGCGAGCTAGGAGTTCGTGATTGGTGGACCGCATGCGGAACGTGAACAATTTAGTTCACTAGAGGTACTCTCGTTGGGATGAGTGAGCGAGGGAGTTCATCTCATGCTCAACTTGAGAATGCTATGAGCGAGGGAGTTCATAATAGCAAAAGGCGGGTATGCGGTCTGGGTCTAAGCGAGGAGTTCGAATGACGAACAAGGGAGTTCATGAAGCAGGACTACGAGCAGGATAGGCTTGTAGGTTGGACCACGAGCGAGGAGGGTCGTGGAAGCATAGGAAGTCCCATGATATATAGTACATGCATGAACTCATAATGATTATGAGTGTGGGAAAGTGGGTGTTTCCATTACTTTAATAGTTAAACAATTATGAGATAGTTGGGTGGGTTTATTTTCATATTTATTTATATCTATGTGTGTAAGACCCGTAGAATTTAATTAATTAAATAAATAAATAATTAATAAATGCGGGTAGAGAAAGCCTTTATGACATTAAATTCTAATCTGTATGATGTGGAAAAGTACTAGCTCAAGTGGTTGAGAGTACTTAATTGTGTGTAAGGACTTGGGTTCAAGTCTTATGTATGCCATTTGTGTGTATTTATTTGTTATTGTTTTAAATATATGTTAATCATGTAGTGGAATAATATAATACTTGAATTATATTAGTTAGCAAGAAGCATTTATTGGCTTGATGGTTTAGCATTGATTTGGCTTTGGTATGGTTGTGGGTTCGAGCGTTGGAGAATCCAAATTAAACTTCGTTTTTGCTATTTTTTTTTTTGCTTTGGCTTGAACTTGAAGGGTTAAAGGAAAACCCTAATGGACATGGCAGCCAAGGGTGGCTTGAAAAGAGAATTGAATTAGGACATTGAATGGTAATTAAATTAGGATTAATGCCATTTTCGTTTTTTTTTACATTAAACCCACATTAAGACCATTTTAAAGGCCATTTTGAGGTAAGAGAGAAGGTTTGGTTGGGCTGTCATTGTGGTTGCAAAAGAGAGCACAAATTTTTGAGTTTTGGTGAGTTTTGAGTGAGGTTTTGAGGACTGAGTTGAGAGAAAAAAACAAAGGAGGACATTGGTGATCAAGAGAGAGCTTGCAAGAGTCAAAGCTAAGCTAAAGAAACCAGGTTAGGGGAGCTTTACGCGTTAACTTTATTTTAAATTGGAATGGCATGCTAAATAGGGTAATTTCATGCGTTGATTAATTTAATTTTGATTAGTATGCTGTATTTGGTATGATCATGATTGATATTTTATTTCCTTTTTAATTTATGGTTTCTGGAAATTTCCAGAAACAGTCTGGTTGGCAATGAATTGCCGTCAGACTATCTTTTCCTTTCTAGGCCATTTAGGGTTTCTGCAGAGGAACCACCTGCCAAAAATAGCGTAAAATAGACAATTTGGCCAATGTTGACCGCCCTTGCCAGAGTTGACTGGTTGACCAGTCTTGACTTTCTAACAGTCTATTGAGAGACTGCTACGTGTCAGGGAAGTCTCTCCATTAGGATTTGACTGCCATGAGTGGTTGCGCGAAGGTTACCGGGGTTGCCGCGATGGCGGCAGAAACGCCGAAGGGGCTGATTCCATTGCTGTTGCGGAAAAGTGGAGATGGGTTCGCGTTCTAGAACTGCAGCGATGGTCGCACGAATGGCCGAGGTTGCAGGTGACGGTGATGCTGCCAAGAACGTGTTGAGCATGGTGCTGTGGCGATGGGTTCGCGTTCCAAAACTTGCAGCAGCAATTGGGATATCCCCCTTTTGATAGCACACTTGTATCTTTGTTGGAAAACTTGAAGGGTAAAAAAGGGGAGAAACATAATTTAAATTTGATGCAACGACCTGGTTCTTAGAAGGTACAGAATCAGGTTCGGAATTAGAGATAAGGGTGAAAGCTTTCCCTGAACCACCATATGGAACTTTGTCTGGCTGCTTCCCATATTATTTATTTTGCACCTGGTATGCTGGCACGGAGGTGCTGCCGGAGGTGCTGCCGGAGGCGCGTGCCGGAGACATCAATGCGAGAAGACGGTGGTCGTTGTCCCTACAATTGTCGTCACGGCGTGGTGGTGGCTGCAGGACGTGCGGAGGAGACAAAGCAGGCGCAGACTCCGATTGCAGTAGCGGTGTGGGCTTTGGTTTCCGTGATGGTGCGACAGGGGCTGCGTCCGACGAGCTGCAGCGACAGTCGAACGTGGATGGCGGCCATGGAAGATGACAACTGCGGAGTGTAGCGGCTGCAGAGTGTGGCGATTGCGAAGTGGATTGGTGCAGAAGAGAGAGAAGGAAAGATTAAGGTTAGGGTTTGTGTTGGGAAGGAGATGATGATGTGGCAAACATTGATTGGTTATTTGAGTCAGTGGAGGATTGATGATGTGGCAAACTGTCATTGGTTAATTTAGTAAGTGGAGGATTGCCATGTGGCGAAATCTACTGGACTAGATTTTAAGTGACATTAGGGATGCAACTTAGTAAAAAGGAGGGGTGCAGAACATAAATTGAAAGTTAAATTACAGAAGGGGGTGTAAACCTGAAAATAGGGGGTGTAGTTAGCTCCAGAAATGTCTTTTTCTCTGAAATAATTATTCTAATTGAACAAAAAGGGGTGTAAACATGAGAATTGGGGGTGCATTTAGTACCTAAACTATTCCTCTCCAAAATTATTTTGGGACTTATTTTATGACTTAAAATATTCACTATTCATAATCTTAAGGACGTAAATCAAATTCTAGTTGCATTATTTAACTTAAGATTATCCAAACAAATATGATGCAACTAATATCATTTCTTAAGCGTGAAAATAATGTTAACTTCCCAAAATTTAAATATTTAATATGAACAAAGGTTCGACCCATCACACCTTCCAGGCGGTCTAGAAGCGCGTAGCGTCTGGTGGTATGTGTCCCCTGGCAGGCGATTTTTACTACAGCAGTATTGGTGTTCTTGATTCTGTGGGCGTGATCTACAAGGCTTATGGTGAGGCTTCAAAGGTGAGATTGCTGATGTTCCTTGAGTTGTGGCTTAGAACGTATACCTTGAGTTGTGGCTCGGGATAGGGGTTAAAGCACATGGTATTCCTTGAGTTGTAGCTCGGAATAACATCTCTTGAGTTGTGGCTCGGGATGGCGAATGAACACGAGGAACTCTTGAGTTGTGGCTTGGGTTGGCGAGTGTGCTGGTTGTGGCCAGTACGGATGGGTCCAGAAAGATTACCCTCCTCAATAGTTGACTTACGAGTTTGGTAGTCTTGGGACGTTGCGAACTATGTTCGTATTTGGGAACTCCACCTAGCATTACAGTGTATCATCCGTAACATGGTTTCCCGCATGTGCTCTATCGGTTGTGGCTGATAGGTATGGTAGCAAGTCACCTCGAAGTAATCACTAAAAGATGTAGAACACGAATAACCTGGTTGTGGCCAGGTGGTATGAATTAAAAGGGATGGAATTCATTTGGGATGAATGTGTTGCCTATATATAAATGTGTTGTATATGTGCATATATATTGGTATATGTTTCATCTGTTAAGCTCATCCTATCTGCTTGTGTTTGGCGATGATCGTGTACGTGGTACACGAGAGCAGATGATGTTGATGCAGGTGGTCCTGGTGAGACTTAGCCACGAAGCGGGGATAGCATGGGAGCTTTAGATATATTTTATGTTTTGGAATTAAATTGTAAACTCTTATGAGAGGTTTTTGTATCATTTTCAGTTTTATAGACTATGAATTTTGGAATTTCATTTGGAAGTAATAAAGTTTTAAATTTGCTGCGCTTTATGGGAAATGAAGTATTATTAATTGCGATGTAATTATTGTTTTATCCATTTTATTTATTTAAATCCGTAATATCCTACGGGGTGTTACAATGTGCATAGCTCACCCTATCTGTTTGTGTGTGGCAATGATCGGGTAACTTGTTATCCAGGAGCAAATGATGTTTCAGGTGAGCCAGGAGATGCTTAGTGGCGGAGAGTGGGAGCAGAGTACAAGGATTGTTTATAAAGACTTTTATTTAATTTCCATGTAATTAGATTATAGTTTTCATTACTTTGGATTTAGAAACTGTAAAAGTGAATTGTGAGTAATATGACTATTTATAGCGATTATTCAACTTTAAAGTTTTAAATTTTTCCCGCGTTTTAGGGAAATAGTTTAATAATAAATGAGGAATTTATTTTTGTTGTGTTTACTTTTTTTTAAGTAATATCCTACTGGGATGTTACAGTTGGTATTAGAGCAAAAGTTTTGAAAATATTTTAAATATTTTGGGGCTTTTGGAGAATGAGCTTACTGTTTGACCGTTTTGTGTTTATGTTGAAAGTACTTAAATGTGTGAGTGACTTTGCTTAAACCAAGTGAATTGATTCTTAACAGTTGATGTGGCGTATCTAGGCTATGGCTGCTAACAGGAGGAGAAGGAATGGAAATGGAGCTGATGACATCGCGGAGGCCATTCATCGGATGGTGGATGCGATGCAGCCTCCTGTAGCAGCACAGCCCAGGGCAGTGATTGCGCCAGTCAGGGTGCCAACTATGGAGGATTTCTTGCGACACATGCCAGTAGAGTTCACTAGCAAAGTCTCTCCCGATGAAGCGGATGCGTGGCTACACAAATGTGAGAAAATATTCAAGGTCATGAACTGCGAGGATGAGCAGAAGCTCCTATTTGCCACCTATTTGCTGAATGAGGATACAAAGTATTGGTGGGCAGGAATGTAACAACAGATGCAGACCCGAGAGGAACAGGTAGACTGGACTAGCTTCCGGACTCGTTTCCTGGAGAAATACTTTCCTGACACGGCTAGGCAGGACAGGGAAGCTGAGTTCCTCACACTACAACAAGGAGATATGATAGTGCAGGAGTATGTGAACAAATTTGAGCATCTGGCCAGGTATTACTCACAGACCATTACAGAGGAATGAAAGTGTCTAAAGTTTAAGCGAGGACTTAAACATGAGCTGAAGAAGGTGGTGATGCCTTTAAGGGAGAGAAGATTCCCAGTCTTAGTGGAACAGGCCAAGAGTGCTAAGCACCTAGAGAAGGGCCCTGGTCTAGTTGTTCGACATCAGAGGAATGTCGCAGAGGCTAAACAGATGAAGAAGCCTTATAGCCGTCCTCCTACCATCTCTGGAGACTTTAAATGCTTCCAATATGGGGGAACACACTTGAAGAGGAATTGTCCCTAGTTGAAGAGTCAAACCGGTGGACAAGGGAGCAGTCGCCATTGCTTCATATGTGATCAGGTGGGGCATTTTGCTAACCAATGCCCAGAAAAGAAGACTAGTGCGACGAAGAAACCATCAGTCTTTGGAGTAGAGAGATCTAGAGCTACTGGGAGGGTCTTTGCTATGACCTCTATAGAAGCTACACAATTAGTTAATCTCATCATGCAATCTTGTTTACTTGGGAGGCATAATGTGCTTGTATTATTCGACTCTAGAGCAACACATTCTTTTATTTCTGATGCATGTGCGACGAAACTGAGCTTGAAGAGACGTGACTTGGACTGTGAGTTGCTGGTTTCAACTCCATCTTCGGGTCAGGTGGCTACTAGTTCAGTCTATGTTGGGTGTGTGATTGAAGTGGCAGGTCGCAGATTCAAAGTGAACCTGGTGTGCTTGCCTCTAGAGGGGTTGGACGTTATACTGGGGATGGACTAGCTGTTTAACAACCACATCATGATCTACCGTGGACGGCACAATTTGGTATTCCCAAAACATGCAGGGTTAGGGTTGATCTCCACTCAGTTGGTATTGATGGAACTGCAAAGAGGGGCCATATGTTTTTTGGTGGTGGCCAAACCATAGAAGAAAAGTGCTTCAAAGATGATCCAATCTATACCGGTGGCTAGTGAATATGCGGATGTTTTTTCGGATAAAGTGCCAAGATTGCCGCCGAGTCGAGACATCGACTTCACAATTGATCTAATTCCTAGTGTGGGTCTAGTGTCGATGGCTCCATACAGAATGACACCTACAAAACTGGCAGAACTCAAGAAGCAAATTGAGGAGTTATTAGAAAAGCAGTTTATTTGACCAAGCCCATCACCATGGGGAGCTCCAATTTTATTGGTGAAGAAGAAGGACGGGAGTTCGCGACTTTGTGTGGATTATAGGCAACTGATTAAACTGACAATTAAAAACAAATATCTGCTGCCAAGGATTGACGACTTGTTAGACCAGTTGAAGGGAGCAAGGGTGTTCTCCAAAATAGATTTGAGGTCGGGATATCACCAGATTCTGGTTAAACTGGAAGATGTGCAAAAACGACATTCAGGTCCATATATGGTTACTATGAATATGTGGTGATGCCATTTGGAGTGACGAATGCACCAGCGGTATTCATGGATTACATGAATAGGATTTTTCGACCCTGGTTGGATAAGTTTTTTATCGTCTTCATTGATGACATTCTTATCCACTCGAGGACTCTGGAAGAACATGCTGATCACTTGAGGGTGGTATTGGAGGTACTCAGAGAACACCAACTGTGTGGCAAGTTGTCCAAGTGCGAGTTTTGGCTTGAAGAAGTACAATTTCTTGGACATGTCATCTCAGCCAAGGGTATTGTAGTGGACTTGACTAAGATTGAAACAATACTTAAGTGGGAAAGGCCTAAGACAGTAACAGAGGTGAGAAGTTTCTTGGGCTTGACAGATTATTACAGGAGGATTGTAGAGGGGTTCTCAAAGAAGGTGAGTCCATTGACACAACTCACAAGGAAGGATCAGTCATTCTCTTGGACTGAATAGTGCGAAGAATGTTTTGAGGAGATGAAAAGGTGTTTGACTACCGCCCTAGTGTTGGTAATTCCTGATATTGAAAAGAAGTTTGAAGTGTACTGTGATGCGTCATATCAAGGTTTGGGGTGTGTATTGATGCAAGAAGGGAGACTGGTAGCGTATGCTTCTCGTCAGCTGAAGATGCTTGAGAAAAATTATCTGACTCATGACTTGGAGCTAGCAGCTATTGTGTTTGCTCTTAAGTCTTGGAGGCACTACCTGTACGACTCCCAATTTCAAGTATACAGTGATCACAAAAGTCTGAAATACTTGTTTAATCAGAAGGAGTTAAATATGAGGTAGTGCAGGTGGATGGAGTACTTGAAGGACTACGACTTTGAATTGCTCTATCACCCGGGCAAGGCAAATGTTGCCGACGCTTTGAGTTGAAAGAAGATGCACATTTCTTGCATTATGGTAAATGAGTTGGAGCTGATTGAGAAACTCCGCGATATGAATCTGGGAATGCAGTTTGGGCAAGATTTCATACAATGTAGCTTGTTGAAAGTCACCAATGAGTTTTTGAATGAAATCCGTGAGGCTTAGGGACATGATATGGAATTACAACAATTTATCGGATGGTTGGATACAGATAAGGGGAAGGACTATCAAATAGGAGCAGACGATATCCTACGGTTTAAAGGTAGAGTGTGTGTACCTGGAGGACCTCTATTTAGGAGACAGATTTTGAAGGAGAGCCATCACAGTCGTCTTAGCATACATCCAAGTATTGTAAGATCCGCATAATTTAATTAATTAAATCAATAATTAATTAATAAATGCGGGTAGGTAGTGTATTTATGACATTAAATTCGGTTGTGTATGACGTGGAAAAGTACTAGCTCAAGTGATTGAGAGTACTTTGATTATGTGAGAGGACTTGGGTTCGAGTCTTATGTATGCCTTTGTGTGTTATTTAGTTATTATTGTTTTAATAATATGTTGGGACACATTTCGTATGATATAATACTTGAATTGTGTGTGTTAGCAAGAAACATGAGTTGGCCTGATGGTTTAGTATTGATTTGGCTTTGGTATGGTGTGGGTTCGAAACTTGGTGGACTCAAATTTAACTTTATTTTTGCTAAAAAGTTAGTGTGGCATGAATATGAAAGGGGTAGAGACAACCCTAGCAGAAGGGGCAATTTTTGCCATCAACCACATTAAGGGACTCTTTAAAAGGCAAAATTTGAGAAGGAAAGATAGGGCATTGGTGTTCCGGGAAAGGTCCCCAAATTCAAGTTTTAAGCAAGGAAAATTCCAGGTTAGGGGAGCTGAACCCGAATTTCTATCTTAGTTGCATTGTCCTGATTGATTTTGATGAAGCTATGCCTGAATTTCGTGCTGCACATGAGGGAAATTGAGGTTGTGGGTTTTGGGTACTGTTTCATTGGAGTTTAACCTAAATGCATGTATATATTGGGGTTATGTTCTGTATATTCAGTGATTATGCAAGGTTGGGTGGTTGGGGCATATTTTCGTGTCCAAATGTGCTCATAGGTATAATGAAATGGTGCTGAATGAATTGGTATGTTTTGAATTGTGTTTTGAGTCTCTGACGCAGTGTTTATGTGCGTGAATCAGTGCCAGAACCTGTAATTCTCGCTCAGGCGAGCTAGGCTCGCCCAGGCGAGACATGTAGAGACTCGTAGTCTTCATCTGCTCGAGGTTATCGCTCAGGCGGAGGGTTTTTAGTTTGGGCGAAGATTATCTCGCTTAGGCGAGTGAGTCTCGCCTAAGCGAGAACTCGAAAGGGTTGGGTGATTTGGCTTGGGCATTCCGCCCAGGCGGGAACTCCCTTGTGTTGAGCGGAAGAGTATCTCGCTCAGGCAAGAGTCTCTCGCCTAAGCGAGAACGCGAAGGATGTTTTGATGGTAGCTTAACTTGCAGCCCAGGCGAAAGGTGCGATTCTTGGGCGAAATGTAATCTCGCCCAAGCGAGTGTAACTTGCCCAAGCGAGAGTTCGAGGTTGGTTTTGTGTGTTGTGCTCACTTGGGCGAGGTAATCTAACTTAAGCGAGATGGACTAGGGTGCTTAGGTAAAGGCTTGAACCTTAACAAAGAATGGTAGTATTATGTGTTTAAAGGCATATGATTATGAGGTATTAAACTGATTGACGGTGGACTTGGGAATGTATGAACTATCATGCTTCTAGGGTATCTTAATGGTGGGCTTGCTGGTGTTCCATGGGTTGTGGCCCGGAACGTATCCCTGGGTTGTGGCTCAGGATAGGGGATAAGCACGTGGCATTCTATGGGTTGTGGCCCGGAATGACTTCCCTTGAATTGTGGCTCGGGATAGTGGATGAACACAAGGAACCTTTGAGTTATGGCTCAGGTTGGCGAGTGTGCCGGTGTGAGTGTGCTGGTTGTGGCCAGTACGGATGGGTCCGGATGGATTGCCCTCCTCAGTGATTCACTAACGAGTTTGGTAGTCATGGGACGTTACAGACTATGTTCGTATTTGGGAACTCCACCTGGCGTTACGGTATGTGATCCGTAGCATGGTATCCGCACGTGCTCTATCGATTCTGGCCGATAGGTGTGGCAGCAAAACGCCTTGAGTTACTTAATAGAAGATGTAGAACACTGCTAGCATGGTTGTGGCCATGTGGAAGGAAGGTAACAAGTCTTCTGCGAGGTGCATCGATATACATGGTTATGGCCATGCGGGATAAGAGAAAAGTAGGTGTTATTGGTGTATTTATTTTTTGATACATACATATATGGTGTTTGATGTACTTTTATGTTTTATCTTTTAGCTCACCCTATCTGCTTGTGTTTGGCGATGATCGTGTACGCGGTACACGGGAGCAGATGATGTTGCAGATGGAACTGGTGAGGCTTAGCCGCTGAGTGGGGGAAAAGCCTGGGAGTTTTATATTATTCGACTTTGATATATTTTGTAAACTATGATGAAAGGCTTTTTAGTTATGTACAATTTTTATGGTTTATGAACTTTGGTAATGTTTGGAATTAATAAAAAGGTTTAAATTTCCCGTGTTTTTGGGAAATGAGGTATTATTAAATGTTATGTGATTAATTATTTTATTTTATTTTTATTAAATTCGTAATATCCTAACGGGATGTTACAAGTATGACTAAGATGTATAAGGATTTGAAGGAGTCCTTTTGGTGGAATGGAATGAAGACGGGTGTAGCAGACTTTGATGCTCAATGTTTGGTTTGTCAAAAGGCCAAAATTGAACATCAAAGGCCAGGCGGTACACTGCAACCACTAAATGTACCTAAGTGGAAGTGGGACAATATCTCTATGGATTTTGTGACGCATCTACCGAGGTCGACAAGGGGCCATGATACAGTTTGGGTAATAGTAGACTGTCTGACAAAGTGTGCACATTTCTTGCCTATGAATCAGAAGTGGTCGATCGACAAGCTAGCAGAATTGTATGTGCGAGAAGTAGTGAGGTTGCATGGAGTACCCGAGAGCATAATGTCAGATCGGGATCCTAGATTCCCATCACGGTTTTGGCAATCTTTGCAAGCTGCATTGGGTACACAGTTGAGAATAAGCTTAGCTTATCACCCTCAAATGGATGGTCAGTCTGAGCGGACCATCGAATCTTTAGAAGATTTATTGAGGTCATGTGTGCTAGACCACTTAGAAAACTGGAATGATGTGTTACCCTTAGTGGAATTCACCTACAATAACAATTACCACTCTAGTATTGGCATGGCTCCATATGAAGCATTGTATGGGAGGAGGTGTAGAACTCCATTATGATGGTATCAGGATGGTGAAGCTTTTGTACTTGGTCCTGAGTTTCTGCAACAAACGACTAGTAAAGTCAGATTAATCCACGATCGGATGCGAGCCACCCCAGAGCAGGCAGAAGTCTTATGCCGATAAGAGAAGATGGCCATTGGTGTTTGATGAAGGAGATAATGTATTCCTCTGGGTTACTCCAACCACGGGTATTGGAAGAGTTCTTAAATCAAGGAAGTTGACTCCGAGATTTATAGGACCTTATCAGATTACACGGAGGATTGGAGCAGTGGCATATGAGATTGCCTTACCACCTCACCTGGCCAACTTGCATAATGTATTCCATGTCTCACAATTGAGGAAGTACATTGCAAGTCTAGATCATGTGTTAGAAGCAATTGAGGTGCAGGTGCGAGAGGATCTGACCATGCCAGTCGGACCGATTCATATATTAGATGCTCAAGTCAAGCAAGTAAGGGGGAAGGAGATAAGGACGGTGAAGGTGCTTTGGGATGAGATGACACAAGAAATGATGTAGGTCTCATGAGGAGGTCTTATCCTCACTTGTTTCTTGGTAAGTTCTATTTTCGAGGACGAAAACTCTTTTAAGGTGGGGGGAATGTAAGACTCATGAAAATTAATTAATTAATTAATTAATTAATTAATTAATGCGAGTGGTGGGAACTTGATGGAATGAAATGTTAATTGGTATGGCGTAGAAAAGTACTAGCTCAAGTGGTTGAGAGTACTTGATTGTATGAGAGGACTTGGGTTCAAGTCCTATGTATGCCAATTGTGTGTTATTTGATTTATTATTAATTTTGATATTATATTTGAGCCTGTTTAGTGATAGTATAATCAAGAGATTATAATAATTATCATCAAAGATAATTTGGTTGAATGGTGATGAATTGATTTAACAGTAGGAGGGTCACGGGTTCAAACCTTGACAGACATGAATTAACTTTATTTTTTTTATAAGAAGCAGACAAAGTGAGAGGTTATGGGAAGTTGTCTCTTTGTGTATAAATCGCATGTGTTGTAATTTTCGATTATGCTATTTTCAATTGATGTTTGTGTGTTTGGAATTTCATATTAACTGTGATGAGACTGAGAATGGGTTCATTTGATGTTGTTTGCAAAGTCTCTTTTAAGCTTTTGGGATGAATGGAATGAGGGTTTTGGGTATAGGATGATGGGATATGGTCGAGTACTAAGCTTTTGTGATTCCAATGTGTGTAAAACATGTTATTGTGGTTGCTTGTTAATATGGAGTGCTTGGTAGTGATTAAATTGGGTTTTTGGTATGGTTTTGGTTGATTTCACGCATGAACAGGGGAAAACCTCTGCAATTTTCGCCCAAGCGAGTCCCTCTCGCCTAAGCGAAAGTTGCAGAAACTCGTTATTGGTGTTGGTTCGAGCGTTTCGCTCAGGCGACCCCCTTTAGTGTTGAGCGACACAATCTCTCACTTAAGCGAGAGAAGCTCGCCTAGGTGAGGTCACGATGAAAATCGTCACACGTTATTTTTGAATCCTCGTCCAGGCGAGGGGTTGTGTGTTGAGCAAATGAGGGTCTCGCTCAGGCGAGAAGTAAAGATGGCAAATAAACCCGGTCCCGTGGGTATTGCCCGAACCCGTCCCCGTTTTGACGTGGAATCCTCGCATTGACTTGGTATGGGTATGGGTATGGGAAATCCCCGACCTTTTCAATTGGGTATGGGGATGGATATGTGGATGTACATATCCTTGCCATAATACCAGTCCCCATTTAAATTATTAAATTATTCACAATTAATTAAGTAACCATATATATATATATATATATATATATATATATATACTATTATTTATTTCTTCTAATTATTTGGTTTGTCATGAAACTCATTCACATCTTCATTACATTTTTATCTTAGCATAACCTTTATGTAATTATGTTAAAAAGATGTATATGTCAATTAAAAAAAATTTATGTCTCACATTTGAATATTTCTATTATTTTTTAATATTCTTATTTATTGTACATTTTCCTTTCATATGAGAAAGTGTAATACTCTAAATTTAAGTAATTAATAGCACAAACATTTCGTTTACTAGGTAATATATAAAAAAATTCTTTACTTATTATTATTAGTTTTTGTTTCATTTGAAGAACTCTTTTGTTTAACTAAAACAATTTTTGTTATTTTTCAACCATTGAGTATATATGTTGATATTTGAAAACTTTTCTTAGATTGTTTTTCATCTTATCATACCCTTAATTATACATTTGTTGTCCTTTGTGCGATTTCTTTCAATAGTCTCTCAAATTGTTTTTAAATATTTGTTAATTTTTTAATATTTTTATTTGTTGTTTATTTTCATTGTGTAGAATACTATTTCAATATATTTTATCTAATTATTTCTTTTTATTTTCTAACTCATTATCAATCATATTGTAATTTTTTCACTATAATTATATAAATAACTTTTATTTCTACAATATAAAAATTTAATGTAATTGTCATGAATAATTTTTTATCACCATCCAACATAATTGAAGTTTAAAAGATACAAGATCTATATTAAAATTTTATTATTATGACTATTATTTATTCTTTGTATCATTTTGATCAAGTGATGTATTATAACTTTTATTAGTGCATAAAAAAGAGATTCATTAAAATTTAAACGATTGAAGCAAACAAACATTTAAAATATATTTTAATTTGAATATTTGTTTTCCTTTAATTTGAATATATTTTAAATTTTAAATTTTATTTGTTTGCAAATTTAATAAATGTTTTGGTTCTCATGAAATTTTATTTGGTATTATAATCTAAAATGTAAATAATTATAATTTTTTTAAACTTTTATTATGATTATTATTTGTTTTTTGTATCATTTTAATCAAATGATGTATTATAACTTTTATTAGTGTATAAAAAAGAGATCATTAGAAAACAAACATTTAAAATATATTTTAATTTGAATATTTGTTTTCCTTTTGTATTTTTTAAAAATTATTTTTAAATTTTATCAACTATTTTTCATTAATATTTGCAAATTTAATAAATGTTTTGGTTCTCATGAAATTTTATTTGGTATTATAATCTAAAATGTAAACAATTATAATTTATTTTAAAGTATTTAATATCGAAGAAACAAACAACCATCCTTCTAATATTGAATATTTGACAACATTATGTTTCCTTTACCATAATTTTTTATTATTTTATAAAAAATAATATTGAAGTAGTAAGAAAATGAGTATGGGTATGGGTACGAGATTATACCCGTTACCCTTGTGGGGATGGGGATGGGACAAAAGTTTGATACCCGTTGGATTTGGGTACGGGGATGGAGATGAATTTTTTCTACGGGGATGGGTATGGGATAGCGAAACCCATCTCCGCCCCGCACCGTTGCCATCCCTAGCGAGAAGGTCTCGCTTGAGCGAGAGATCGTGGTGAAGCCACTGTTTCACACTCGCTTAGGCGAGGTGGTTCAGCTTAAGCGAGACAGATGGACTCACTTGGGCAAGACCCCTGGCTTAAGCGAGAATGGTGTGAAGTCAGGTTTGTGTGTACTGTTTGAGATGGTTTGGTTGATATTTCATAATTATGGGAATTATAGGCATGTGTTTGTGGTGTTTGGGCTTGAAGGACTAAGTCCATAGGATCTGGGATGTGCTTGAATTGAGTCGCGAGCTAGGAGTTCGTGATGGGTGGACCACATGCGGAATGTGAACAGTTTAGTTCATCGGAGGTACTCTCGTTGGGATGAGTGAGTGAGGGAGTTCATCTCATGCTCAACTTGAGAATGCTATGAGCGAGGGAGTTCATAGTAGGAAAGGTGGATATGCGGGTCCGGTTCGAGCAAGGAGTTCAGATGACGGGTGAAGGAGTTTGTGAAGCACAACTACGAGCGGGATATACTTGTAGGTTGGACCACGAGCGAGGAGGGTCGTGGAAGCACAAGAAGTCCCATGATATATAGTACATGCATGAACTCATAATGATTATGAGTGTGGGAAAGTGGGTGTTTTCATTGCTTTAATAGTTAAACAATTATGAGATAGTTGGGTGGGTTTATTTTAATATTTATTTATATCTATGTGCATAGCTCACCTTATCTGTTTGTGTGGCAATGATCGAGTAACTTGTTATCCGGGAGCAGATGATGTTTCAGATGAGCCAGGAGATGCTTAGTGGCGGAGAGTGGGAGTAGATTATAGGGATTATTTATAAAGACTTTTATTTAATTTCCATGTAATTTGATTAGAGTTTTCATTACTTTGGATTTAGAAACTGTAAAAGTGAATTGTGAGAAATATGACAATTTATAGCGATTATTCAACTTTAAAGTTTTAAATTTTTCCTGCGTTTTAGGGAAATGATTTAATAATAAATGAGGAATTTATTTTGTGTGTGTTTACTTTATATATATATATATATATATATATATATATATATATATATATATATATATATATATATTTTATGTAATATCGTATTGGGATGTTACATTCCGGGTGCCCTATGACACATTTTTGGGTTTGGAATGAAATTAGGTTCGGTGTATGTGAACTAATAATCTTTATTCTTAATCAAATGAAACCGGAGTTCATATGCTTTGTTGATTGTGTAGAGGCTCTAAACTAGATGAATGTATGTGGTCAGGTCTATATTGGAGAAAGAGCAAACAACTACGACATGATGACAAGGTAGTCAGAGAGCTTAGAAATTACCACAATCACACCACCAGTCATTTAATTTAACTGTGAAAGACATTTGTTGGCAGTGATCACGGGGAGAGTACATCTCTTGAACCTTAAATTCATAATTTCTTCTTGAGTATTTGTGCACTTGACTTATTCTCGCTTGTTGTTGATTTTTTCTAATAATAGAATTTATATGTTCGGGATATTGGTGGTCTGCTGGTAACATTGATTCTGCTTTAATGCCTCGCTAAACAAACCATGATGCAGTCCTTTCAAATGTTGCCCTAATTAAAGCATAAATTAGTAATGAACAAGCTCGTTTTAGAACATAATTCATACATTCAACCAAGTTTGTTGTCATATGACCGAATCTACTGCCCTCATTGTATGCTTGAGTCCACTTTTTTAATGGTATCCTATTGATCCAAGAAGCCACTTATGATGAATGAGATTTGAATGCCGACAAATTTGCATCCAGTATAGGTTTTTTGACCTCGAAATTTAGCACAATTCCAACGAGATTAGTTAGTTTAATATGAAATACAATTGTCAATGAAAGAGTAAGAATTGTGAATTAAGTAGTAATTGTATTACCCATGTTAATTAAGTTGTTCTTCAACTCGTGATTTTTGAACTTGTTGTTGAAGTTTGAAGCGATATGACATATGCAATATACTGATTATAGCCCATCTTCTTCCCGTCCTACTTTATAAGATTGTAGAGTTGCCAATATGCCTTTCCTCATGTCCGTTATCAAGCAGAGGTTTGATTGTGGTGTGACATGCTCTCGTAAGGGCTAAAAAAACCATATCAAAGCCTCCTTTGTCTTTGCTTCCATTATCACGAAGGCTGGAGGAAATATGTTATGACACCCATCTTAGTGATTGTTAGAGCAATGTCCCTTGATATCTTACAGTGAGAAATGTCCCATCTACTTGTACAATAGGCTTACAATAGTTAAACCCTTAGATGCATGGTCCAAATGACCAAAATACTCGTTCCAAAATGTAGTAAGAAGGGTCAGACTGACCATTAACTACTACAGGAGAACTGATGCATTGAATTATTGTGCCTGAATTTTTTTCTTTAAGAGCTTGATACCACCTTGGAAGTTCATTGTAGGACTCTTCCCAATCTCCAAATTCCTTAGCAAGTGCCTTTTGTTTACCATTCCATGCCTTCATATATGTCACTAAATATTTGAAACGATTTTTTATTTTAGATATCAAACTTTTGATTTATATAGAAGGGTTTGTCTTCATAGAGTTTAACACAATCGAAGCAATTTGGTTCAAATAAAGATTGACATGATCCGTAGGTACATTTGTAGACAAGAACGTATGTTCTCCGTCAATCTTTCTTATTTCCCACTTAAAACTACGTTTGCTATAACCTGCTTGTAACCGCCATTAGTAACCTTTGTTGTGGTCGATACATCGACATATATAATAATCAGATTTGCTCTCAACAACCATAAATCTATTACTGTTATCAATATGGTATTGCTCTATAAATGACAATGTAGACTCCTTTGAGTCAAATGATATGCCCACAATTAGTTGCTGTTGAGTCCCTAGAGTTGAGGTTTGGAATGATGCATGACTTTATTCACCGTTACAGCTCGAAGGTCCACCTAATGAAGACCCCAATTCCGTAGTTAGAAGTGCATATTGATTGGGTAGGTGGGTCCATGAACTGGGTTGTGTATATTGGTGACGTTTATCCAATTGAGAGGTTTAATAACGATTCTGAACTTCATCACCTACTATTTCCATATCTTCGTCTTCACTAAAATCACTAACAATACCAGGATATTAGTGTTCATTCTGTGAAGTAAGTGTGGGGTCAAACATTGTGGAAAAAGTTGTGAAAGTAAAAAAATGTATGATCAGAATGGTGCTTGAAGTAAAATTCATGAAAGAGGGTTAAAATTTTGGTTCTTCGCATGGGTCGTTGAAATAGGCAAAAACCAATTCAATTTCAACTTTGAAAGCGTTTTGCTTCATTTAACTTAGTCTAAAGGGAATCTGGCATCCATCATGGTGACTTTGCTTTAAGTTCCTTTGAAATTGTCGGGCATCTAGCAACTTTGCCTTGGAAACCATTATGCATCTTAGCAATTTGTTGTAGCATGAATGGGAAACCACAATGCATCCTAGCGACTTCACTATTTGAAATCGGCACGCATCCTAGCGACTTCATTATGCATTGCCATTGGAAACTACAAATCCTCTTAACGACTTTGCAAATGTTCCGTGATTGCAGCGTATCAGCTTCACATGAAAGCTCTGCATTTTCAATGTTCACATGCACGTTTTTTGTGAAAATGTTGGTAAAATAGTTGCATTTCAGAGATTCATGCAAAGTGTGATGAACTTAATAGTTGAAATGACCATGCATTGGTGCACAACAAAGGCAACTTTAACTCATTCATTGAATGCAAAATAACACCCTATTAATTGGCCTTTTGAAAATTTGGTGAAAGGAAAAGAGTTCATGCAATAATAGCATTGTGTGGAGCACCATCAGTCCATAAAATTTATGTGCATAAAGGGCAATTTCACAAACCATTTGCTATCACGAATTGCTCTCCATTGTCTCGCTACCTAAAGGGTGCATTCATTTCTCCTACTTCACCTACCACTCTTGTATTTTTAAGACAACATTGCCAAGGTATATCTTTGCATAAGTTCCATTCAAATTATGTATTCACTTTTCGTGGTGTTCCTATTATACGTGGCATGGCCATAACCTAATTATTTACACGTTCTATTTATTTTTAGCATGGCGTATAATCCACACCTTCCTAGAGATATGTATTTATTGTGTTTACAACACAAACATATTACGAAGGACTTATGGAAAGGAAATGAACGTGTGTTAAGATCGAGATGCACAAGAATTTGGCTTCTGAATAACAAAGACTTAATAGATGGTCGAGTTGAAACTTTAATTCAAGAAGGTGGCTTTGGACACATCTTGAATTTACCGGACATGGACGTGAACCATTTATTACTCACCGCATTATTAGAAAGGTGGAGGTAAGAAACACACACCTTCCATTTCCCTTATGGAGAGACGATTGTCACACTGGAGGATGTGGTGGTGCTCCTAGGCCTCCCCATAGATGGTGATGTGGTTACCAATCCGACAACAGTAGAAGATATATTTTCCACCTTCCACCAACATCTAGGGATCCTTCCCCCAACCAAGACAATAAGAGGAAAGGCAATGAAAGTTTCTTGGCTAAATAGTACATTCTAGGAGCTTCCATAATTTGCAAACGATAATGTAATCGCTCCATATGCAAGAGCGTACATGTTGACTTTGTAATGGATTATGTCAGGATTGGTTGGGGACTAAAGTATATGGGTGAGTACCTTACCCAAAAAATTAATAAAAATGTCAAAAGGAAAAATTGTTGATGAAAGAATGTTGAAATGAAAATTAATTGCTTTCTAAAAAGAGCAACAAAGGATAAAAGGAAAATATTGGTTTTTGGAATTATGCTCCGTTATTCTTTCTATATTTATTTCAAAAGCTCAAAAATCCTAATCAAGCATTGCAAGAAGAATGCAAGAAAAGCTTGAAAAAGTGAAGAAGTTTGGCTAAGCCAAGAAGAGGGAATAGGCAATAAAAATTGGACCTTGCGGTTTTCTCTATCTTTTTTACAGCAAAAAGGCTATGATAATTGATAAATATTCATGACAAAAAATAATTTTGGGAAAATATATCTTTAGATATTTTATTTGATATTTTAAAATAATATTATTTAATTAGATCATAAAATATCAAAAGATAATAACTACCAAATCATTTTAAATATACAAGATCTTCTTAAATCTTTTTAGATCTCCGTAACAAACAAATATATCTTAAAGATATTGGATGATTTAGGAGATAATTGGAAGAGATTACAAAGGATTGATTTGAAAAAATTATTGCAAATATTAGTTGGTGATAATTTATCATATATCTTTAAATAATTAATTAATTTAATTATATCATAAATTTTCAACCAACTATATTTGTCAAATAATTTTAAAACTGACTATATTTCTCTAAATATTTTTAAATATTCATAATCACCATAAAAAAATAACATTTATCTTTAACTTTATTTTAAAAGATATTTGAGAGATTTTAGCAATAGAAAAACCCAGTCCAAATCCTATATAAAGAGACCAATACTACAAAAAATATTGACATTTGTGACGATCAAATTTACAAATTTTAGCGGTTAAAAACTGTCACAAATAAAATTTTTGATGGTTAAAATAACCGTTAGAATTACACATGTCAAAAACCGTTTGTGACAAAAATATTCTAACCGCTGGTATTGCTATCAGAAAAGAAAAAAAAAATAATAGCGGTTAGAAACTGCTACAAAATGTTGTCTAATTTGATTATATTTTATCATATTTTGACGGTTAAAAACCAACACAAAATATATCATATTTTGACGGTTAAAGACTGCCACAAAATATATCATTTTTTGACAATTAAAAATCGCTACAAAATATATCACATATTCACATTCAAAACTGCCAAAAAATTATTTGAAATATTTTTTAAACCATTAAAATAGAGTGAATAAAAGTATTTAATCCAACCATTCACACATAGACACTAGTCCATGGTCTACCTAACATATTTATCATAAACACTTCCATCATCTCTAACTTACAGAGAAAAGTACAATAGTTTGTGATTGAAATCCTAGGACATGGTTTGCAGCCGCAAAATATACACAAAATATACATTCAATGCTCTTCCTTGTTGTAATAAAACTATAAATTTGAACCAGGAATTCCTAAAACCAAGAAAATAAAACTATAAATTTGAAAACATTATGTTTCTAGTTTTGTTTGCAGTACAGTGAAGGATAGAAACCTTGGAAAGAAATATTCTGCTCTAACATGCTTGTTATCCCACCCAAAGGTGTTGTCAAACTCTGCAGCTCCAAGTATCTGGCCATTAACTTTATGTAGTTTAGGTACATTGGATTCTTGGTAGCCTTGTGTAGCTTGGTAGCACCCCACAACAACTATTCCTACCATATTATTCACCAAAACAATTTGAGTAATGAGTATGTCTCCTCTTGCTAAACTAAACATCCCTTAACAGTTGAAAGCTTACCTGACAACCAGAGTAAGAGCAGTAGAAGGGGTACACAAAGGGTTTCAAGGCATTGCTGTAGGACCCCATATACTTATCAACAAACTGGAAGACCTAAACCCACAAATAAAATATAGTGTTCAGATTTAGTGGAGAGTTATTTTCTGTACTGAAAATTGCTTCTGAAAACTGAACCAAAGGCTTACCTTGATGGCCTTTTTAGCTAAAACTTTTGAGTATGTGGGGTCAGTTCTTCTAAAAACCAGAGAAGCAGCTACAAGAGCCACAACAGTTTCTGCGACAAATTTTGAACCAGGTGTGTTTGCATCTATTTTGAACACGCTTCTTGGAGTGTCCATGTCCTCTGGTCTCTCCCAACAAGAATGGTCCTTCTTAGCATCCCCTACCTGCAACGTCAATCCAAACCAAGATCAGAATTTAAACTCTACCTAAAGAAGACTAACTAACTCCATTTTTATACCAAAATAAAAAAGGTAAAATACACAAAAATTAAATGAATCAACTTTGAAAAGGGTACGTGTTAGTTGATTTCAGTAAGAGTGTAGCAGAACTGACCTGAACATAAATGGTGTTAGGATGTGCAGTAGCTTTGAGAAGATAATCAGTGGCCCAGCGAATGGCCACTCTGGCATTCTGTAACTCACCTTTCATAAGCCCACCAAACTCAATGACGCTCCATGAGAGCATGGTGGTAGTGAAGGCCAAGGGGAAGCCAAATTTGACATTGTCCCCAACATCATAGTTGTTAGCAAAGACACTCTATCTCTGTAAATATGATTTATTTCACTTGTGTATTTCATATGAGCAAGACACTACAATTTATAGGACTTACATTTGGCTTTTCATCTACAAGCCATAATGTCTCCAATTATTATAAAAACATAACACTAATCACCATTAACATCCAAAACATAAAACATAAAACTTTTGAATTTTCCTCTCCTAAAACATCACAAATGTAACCACTCATAAAGTCTGCTCAATAACTCCTAATTTAAGTTTATCCTAACAAAACTCCCCCGTAAACTTAAATACTTCTTCCATCCTTCATTCCGATTAG
>Ga0214543_1005094_pt1 | contig 24503 bp, 10 predicted proteins | sample CNSS2metaG_FD_160094 | JGI IMG/M metagenome (GOLD analysis project Ga0214543, IMG submission 160094) | Root nodule microbial communities from cowpea collected in UCLA plant growth center, Los Angeles, California, USA - CNSS2 | ecosystem: Host-associated > Plants > Roots > Nodule | place: USA... | reverse complement strand
ATGGGTACGAGATTATACCCGTTACCCGGTGGGGATGGGGATGGGAAAAAAGTTTGATACCCGTTGGGTTTGGGTATGGGGATGGGGATGAGTTTTTTATGCGGGGATGGGTATGGGATAGCGAAACTCGTCCCCGCCCCGCCCCGTTGCCATCCCTAGATGGGCCAGACTAGATTAAGGGTTTATTAACCGTCGAGACAAGCAACTCAGGACAACGGTCGAAACAAGTTGTTTTGGGCCAACATTTGAGACTCGTCAGCTTGGACCGATGGTCAAGACGGTTCTGCTCGGGCCAATGGTTGAGACAAGCAAGACAAGTCAGGTCAGACAATTGGTTGAGATGGGCCGGCATGGACTAACAATCGAGACGGGCCAACTCAGGTTGGTGGTCGAGATAGGTTAGGCTGACTGAGAGTCCCTTTCCAAATTGATACTAAGTTTGTTATTTGTATAAATGTTATACTGATATTTTTAAAATTGAATTTTTAACATATTATATTATTATTATTTTTATTTTTTTAATTATATAATAAAAATTATTTTCTAAATTATTTTCATTTTAAATTTTCATATTTTTAAGTGAGACAAATATTTATTCTACATTTTATTCTATTTTATATTCAACATTACTTTGTTTTTTTATCATATTATTATTATATTTATCAAATAAATTTAAGTTTCATTTAAAAAAGAGTAAGTATTTAAAATTAATATATTATTAATCCATTTTTTATATGATTAAAACTAATTTAAATAGAACCCAATAATATCATTAGAGTTGGTTTAAAAATAATTCTAAAAATATTTAGTTAATTTTAATATATATTATAACATCTATATAAATAATAAATTTGGCCATTATTAAAATATAGACAACTATGTTCCATTTTATAGAAATGAGACTAAATTGAATCACACAGACATATAAGAGGAATGAATTAAAAGAAGAGAATGACACATGACATTAACATATCACACTGTCCTATCGTGTGACATTGATAGTGTCACGTGTCATACCACGTGACCTGACATGTGAAAAAACAAAACATTTACAAAAATAAAAAAGAGTTAAAAAAGGTTGAAAAGATTAAAATAATTGAATTGACACATGACATGTCATTAATGTCATTTGTAATTTTTTTAGGAAAGGACCTAATTGAATCAATTTTTCAAAAATTTAAACTTAGTTGAAACAAAAAAAAAAAAACTAAGTGGGGACTAGGGATGACAACCGATAAGATTAGGCACGGATAATGCTTACTCATTGCTCGACCCGCAACACAAAAATTTTAATATGTTACTCGCCATATACCATTTTAAAACATACTGTGGATTTTTTAAATTTGCGAGTATTCGTGGATATCCATGAATATTAAAAAAAAAGACATTTTATAATAAAATCTAAATAAAATTACAAAAAATTATGAAATATAATGTAAAATAAATTAAATAAAATTTTAATTTTAATTAAATTTAACCTAATAAAGTAAAAATCAGATTTAAATTTTATTTAATAAAATATAAATTAAGTTTTAATTTTAATTTTTTTGGACGATGGATACTTCTTGGTACATGTAATATGATATCTGCACCTTACTCGTTTATAAACAAATATTAAAATACTTGCTATCCACTATTCTCGAATAATAAATATTTGTGGATACCAATTATCTTCTACCATGAATTTTATCTGTGAATCTTCGTGGATATAAGTAGTTTTATCATCTCAGATAAAAATCAACTTGAAGTTTTTCAATTAAATTTACAACCAAATAAGTAATGAAGCCGATATATTATGTTAATCGTTTATACAAACCGATGCAAAATCTGACTTAAAATAAAATTACATTAATTTTATGGTCCAACATACTAAATGCAAATAATGTTGTAAATTGATATAAAATCTTCCTCACATGTTACACAATTGCTATCATATTTTTATTTACAACAATTGTGGTTAAATGAATTTTATTTGTCGATGAAAAATAGTCATTTTACACTACTTTATACTAAATAATTTTAATTTACTTCATATAAACTAATAAATCATTTTAAATAAACACAATCATAAAATTAAATTTTAACCTTTGCTTGTATATACACAAAGTTAATTTCGTAGTCTCGTATCCATTGTAAAAGTCATGTTCAAAATTATAAGTTTAAGATCACATAAAATTTAACTCTAAATAAAAAACAAAGTATATCCTTTGACAGCATGCACAACAAAAATGGCCCATACCATGAAAATGTTTTATATTACAAAAGAATGCCAAGGCACATATTTTGTTATCAAACAAAAAACAAAATAATTTTTCTTTGGGACAACATGGGACTTCAAAAAGTTGAGGTTTTGAAGCACTACCAACAACACATTCTATTAGTATCATCATTTTTCTATGATAGATATGCGATTGTCTTATAAGAACCAACTTTATTTTGAGGATGCCACCCCTTGGCCTATTGCTTTTAGCTTTGGCAAAGAAATAAATAACAGAGAGTAACGAAGAAATAATTCCATCTTTGTCTTTTTTCCGTTTCAGTCTCTTTTTTGTCCCAATCGATTGTTTTGAATGGTCTTTGGACCACACTGTCAACACCTTGCACTTGCAGGCATGTAAAAACTGTTCTTCAGAATTCATATGTTTGTCGTCTTGCAGTGTCTGGAAATCGAATATTAACATTATTTGTCCATGCCAGTGATCGCAGAGTTTGCAACCATATAGTAATAATAGATATGATGTGAGGGTTATTAATTATGTTACTACCATTTATGAATGTTAAAGAAGAAAACTGTTACTACCATTTATTGAAAAGTTTACTAATTTTTTGTTGGACTTATTTATAAATATTTACTTCCTGCAAGTACCAGGAAATTTTTTTTTTCAGAACATGTTAATACAGAGTAGTGACAAATTTGAAACAAGAGTACATAAAACATCAAACATCACTATGTGAACAGAACACTACTGTTAAAGATAAAATCTCAATCAATAGTATAAATTCGATGTCTCTTTGGAATCAATTATGTTATAATGTCTAATTATTTAATAACCATTACATCCCTTGATTTGTCTATGATCTCACCTCAAGCCTCCTCCACATATACTACTGCTACTTCACATAAAACAAGCCTCTTAAGTACCCCATATGATATAAAATTATAATGATAAAAGGGTTACAGTATAATGCATCTTTAGAGAGGTTGATATGAAACTTATAGTTCAGTGTGACGAATATCCTCCTCCATAGTTGACTCTGCAACTTGAGAGATTTTGTCGGTGGAACTGAGACAATCAGCAGAAGGGTGCACCACCCCATAGGGAAAACCTTGAGCTGAGTGACAATAAGTTTCAACTGTGCCATCTTGTTTATCTAAGTCAACGTTGCTAAGTACTAGATTGTTGCACGGGGTTGTGTCACTGCAGTCAAATTTAATGGCCTTAGCACTCATTGTAGTGCCACTAATGTTCTGGTACATCACCTCGCTTATCTCCACTGCTGATGTCTGCACCAAGAGTTCATAACACAATAAGATCATTGTTAGAGATAAAAGATAACTTTAACTTGTCATGTCATAATGTTACAATTAGTCTAATCTATGAAATTTAATTGTGTAATTTTGGCATATAAATAAAAAGCTTTGAGAGAGAAAACTGGTAGACTGTACCTGGTTCTGACAACTGGACGGTGAATCACAGTAAAATTGGTCTATGATAATGGGGTTGGACACATTTTCAACTCTCACATTCTGAAAACGCACCCCTCGAACATATCCAGAACCTCCCTATGAGACAGCAAAATAAGAGATAAACATCGGTGAGTCATTCTCAAATATATATTATTTTCCACAATTTCCAAATGCAGGTTAGAGATGGTTCTAGAATTTGAAATTACCAGCAGGGAAAATTTTCCTACTGCATATATTTGCATGCATCGTTTTGTACGCCATGTGTCAGACACAGTGACTTTCCTTTTCAGAATCCCTCACCAGTTACCAGATATTAAGGTCACATATGATAAAATTATCAATTGTTTTTTCCTTAAATCAGTTTCAGTCCCAAAGCAGTTAGGAGGCATTGCCATTTTTCTTTTTGCTGAGTGAAGACACTAACATTTGTTTGAGAGAATAAATTATATAAGTATTTTAAAAGTTATATAAACGATTATTTCTGATTAAATAAAAATATAAAACTATTTATCATATAATACTATTAATTTTGTTTATTTTGATATTACCTTGACAACCGATATATCTAAATTTGACTACATATGTGTCCTTAAAGTCAGATAAATTTCTGTCTAGGTTGATGGACGTATATACACATGTATTATTTTATGGAACTAACATACCATTTATAGTAATATTACTAAACTAATATTTGATAATTATCAGCTTTATTATATGGTTACATTACAGTAAAAGAAATTGTCTTGAAGGAAAAGTATGTAATATTTGGAAATCAAAATTGTATCACTAGTATTCAAAATATAACTTTAGCATTAAATGAAAATAAATTAAGTCCAAAAGGTTAATTACTTTGCAATTTTTATTCAAATTTTTAAATAATTATAATGGGCAATTAATTAATATCTACTTGAAAACAATGATACTATATAATAAAAAAATGTTTGACTGAAAATAAAAATATTGTTGAAAGATTAAAAGGGGTGCGTTCTCTCATATGGTTTTTGAGCTAAAAATGAATCTATTTAACTCGATTTACTTTTTCTTATAAGTCAAAAGTTTTGTAACTCAACTCGACCTATCACAGATTGACAATTAACTCATTTAAGGATGTTTTGTTCTTTTGATTTATTTTATATATTTGTTGAAAAAAAATCAAAATGAACTAACTCGATTCATTTCTTTTACAGCGATATAATGAAAATGTTTATCTATTTCACCACACATTATTATAAAAATAATAATTAAAAATTAAAGTGTCAACCTATATAACTTAATAAACAGATAATTTGGAAAGTATTTTGAACAATTTATCAAACCGTCAATCTACATAATAGTAAATAATTATAATAAAAGACTTATCAAAAATTAGTAAAAAAACTTATAAAGAATTGATGGTAGCAGGTTATACATCAACCCATCTTCAACTCAACTTTAACCCATCTATCTCAAGGATTAAGTGATCAACTTAATTCACATTTAATAAAACTGAATTTCTTTTGACCCGAACTAACTTATACCCGTGACGGTGAGTAGGGTTAATTCAAGGATTGTAATTTATATGTGAGATTTGAGACCTAAGAATGTTACTTACCTGCCAAGTCTTAATTCTGAGACCATTGGTAGTCTCCCTAAGAACTGCTGTATCCAAAATCACTTTCGTGACGATGCCAGTTGAGTTGTCTTTCCCAAGACTTCCAATGCTGAAAAACAAAGAAACAGTTAGAAAAAGGTATAAACTACCTTACTCGTAAAAGTGTTCCAGAAAAAGATACAATTTTTATTTTAACTTTGATTTGATCAAAGAAAGAAAAGGAAAAAAATTTAACGTAACAGATTGAAATAATGAAATCATCTTTTATGTTTCATGTAACTCACGCTTGTCCAAGAGACAAGGGAAAAGTGAACCAATAGATATAGAAAGTTCATTTGTTCATTAAAAGGTTATGACAGTTTTGTGGAGGAAAGTATGCAATAGGCACAAACAACCATACTAAATAAATTTTAATGTACCAGACAAAGAGTGCCGTGTAATTTTAAATTAAATGGGGGCATGAAGAATACATGATACCTGATTCCATGTCCTGGTCCACAATAAATTCTCTTCATTTTGATATTAGAGCTAGCATTGACAATTGATATGCAATCATCCCCTGAATATATTGCGTGCGATTATGATGAAAAGGCCAAAAAACAACTGGTCAGTATTCTTCATTTTTAATTTGTATATAAATGGCAGAAATCTAAGCACAAGAGTAAAGTTCACTTTTCATTTTTCTTTATTCTTTTTGTGTGTTTTTGAAATTCCTTTTCCAAGTTAGCTACTGTGTTTCTTTGTTTTAAAGTCTGTTAAGGGTAAACCATACTACTGTTTCTATTGTTCAGCAAAATGGAACTTTAAGCTGAGGAAGAAGAACAAGTTCAGAACCTGTTCCAATTTTACTGTCTTGGATTATGACATTTGTTGATTCACTAATATGAATTCCATCAGTGTTTGGACTGTCTCCAGGTGCTGACACTTTAACTCCATTAATTCTAACCGAATCACATCGTGATATGGTAAAATGCATCTGTTGGCTATTCTGGATTGTCAGTCCTTTCACCCTTATGGATGTACTTGTATCAATGGTAAATGCCTGCAATGACCCCCTCAATGTTAAACTACTTCATTATTTAATGAACTTGATTTCACATCTTGCAAAACCTTCTCTTTGAAAATAGAGTACAAGCAAGGTTAAGAAAGCGGTTCTTACTGTTGGTGCACCTTTGCAAGGCTGTGGAAAACATAGGAGGAAAATTAGAAAGTTATCATTAAGGTTTCATAAACTTATAAAATAACCAAGACCACGTTTTGCGAAAATTACATTTGACTTGTTCTTTTTGCAAGATGCTGCCCACCATTTACTTCCTGAGCCATCAATGATTCCAGAACCTTGGAAAATAGCTTTATCCAATTTGGAAAAATCAAGCCAAACCCGTGGCAGTTTTGGATCCCAGTTCTTAGGCTCATCTGGGGCAACCAATGTACCATCAATCTGGAAATGCAGATACTATGTCAATAATCACAGGACAATTGTTAAATCTATATATTTGTGTTTGATTACCTGGATGATGAGCTTGTCTGCACAAGGCCCTTTGAATCTTGTTGCATTGACTAGGTAACGGCGATCTTGAGGAATTAACAAAACAGATTTTGGTGTAGAGCATGCAACTCCCCATGCTTTTTGCAAAGCCTGATAATCATGAAAAGCAATGGACAAAACATTATTACAGAATGATTTGTCTGGTCTGCGATGATGCCTGACCTGATTGATTAGCTCAGCAAAACAATTTGTCTCTGTTCAACATTGTCAAATGAATGAAAGTGCCTCTTGAGCAAAACAGAAGAGTAAAAAAGAGATATGCATTTGCAAGCCCCTGGTATATAATACATATTTCAACAACAATAATGCAAGAAGTTACCTCAGTATCATCAGATTCTCCATCACCAGCAGCACCAAAGCTATCAATATTAACAAGAACTTTACCACCATGCTCGCTTCTCCATGAAGGGATGTCAGAAAGTTCTTCTACCTCAGGTTCTTCCTCTATGTCAAAGGACTCCAAGCTTTTAAGTTCTTCAAGCATGCCAATGCTGTCACACATCATGCTTCCTGCAACTCCATGAGCTGCAATGAGCAAAGCGAGTAAAGAAACAAGGAAAAATTTGTCCATGTTTTGCTCCTATTGGTTGTATAGCAAGGATTGGTTGATTTGATTAATGCGAATGAATATTTGGTTATAATTTATACGCGTAGATTAGCTCTGAAAAATGAAGGATTTGGAGAGGCTTTATGGCTTGGCTTGAAAGTGGATGAACGTGCAACATTTTCTACATGCCCACACTTAAAGTACAAGGAAAAATATTTTTGTAGTATTTTGCTTTACTCATCAACCAATTACAAAAGTCACAAGTAATATTCACCGTTGCACTATCCCACTTTGCCGCCCTGAAAGAGAAGTGAATGACAATATAATCTAAGATTCTATTTTGCATATTCCACTGTGTCTCAAATTGCACTAGTATAAAGGCATAATAACATGCGGTACACAAAAGGGGGAAAATATTTTTCTATTTTTGGAAGCTGCCAGTTAGTTACACTAAACATGGGAACCCAAATTCCGACCCTCATTTATTTGGCATGCTCACACCAAGAACTCCTCCCAAAGGAAACCTTTCCCTTAGATTGTAGGATTGCCCAAATAGACAAGACCTTACTATCTCAGGAAACATCTCCATCAGCTCAGCAAATTGACATGATTTTGTCTTATCGTGTGTGAATAATGTGTCAAATGCTTCATCAATTCAGGAACGCTATTTTCCCGTCACTGTCTTATCTCAATTAAACTATGACCAATCTCCCTAGTCATCTTCCTTGCTAGAGCAACTTCTCTGATTTTCCTTGCCTCGTCAAATTTCCCTATTTCAGCATAAAAATTAGAAGCCTGCAACCACACTGCAGGGTCATCTGGATCTAGCTCAAGTAAGACTTCTGCCGCTCTTGTTCCAACCTCTTCATTCTTGTGGACCCTGCAACTTCTAAGCAAAGAGCTCCACATAAAGCAGTCTCTTTTTCCTGGTGCCTGTAGAAGCAACTCTTCAGCTTCATAGAGAAGTCCTGCGCGGCATAAAAGATCCACCATGCATGAAAAATGGCGGCGATCTGGATCGAGCCCATGTAGAGATTTCATCGACTCGAAAACTACCCTTCCTTCCTCAACTAGTCCTGTGTGGTTACAACCACTTAGAGCACATAAGAAGGTAACCTTATCTGGCTTTAGTCCCCTCTTAATCATAGCCTGAAGCACTGCAATTCCCTCCTTTCCCATTCCATTTCGAGCATACGCATTGATCATGGATGTGAAGCAAATAGCACTTGGAGAAGGAAGACTCTCGAAAATTCGATGAGAAAGATCCACATGCCCGCATCTTGAGTATGCATCCATGAGGGAACAGGCAACTGCAGCATCTCCTCCAAGTCCAGATTTTAATGCATAACAATGCAGTGACTGGAAACTTGTAAAACTTGATAAAGCAGACACTGACAATGCCTTCAGCGTGGTTGATATGGTTACTTCATCCGGCACAAGACCCTCATCGACCATTAAACGAAGCAATTCAACCATGTCCTCAACGGCTTCACAATGAGACAAAGAGGTCATCAATGAGTTGAAACACTCCAAAGTTCTCTTGGGAAGGCATTCAAATACAGCCACAGAACCCTCAATGTCTCTGCACTTTCCATACATATCAATCAAAGCAGACTGAACATGCACACTCCCTTCATCAAAACCCATCTTCATTACAAGACAATGTACCTGCTTTCCAAAACAAAGCTCTCCACTTCTACTGCATAAATTCAAAAAACCCACCAACGAACGAATTGATGGCCTTCGCCCCCACAACTGCATGACACTAAACACCTCCAAAGCCTCACACAACAAACTGTTTTCAGCATAAACATAAACCAACGAGTTCCACGAAATAACATTCTCATTTTCTATGGCTTCAAAACACTTCCTTGCACCAACCAAACACCCACACGCAGAGTAAAAATCCACCAAAGCATTGGCAACAAAAACGTTCGATTCCACCACACCCACCTTCCAAACGCACCCATGAATCGTCTTTCCTTCATGCAACCGTCTCTGATTACCACACTCCCAAAGCAAATAACAAAACGTAACCCCATTTGGCTCCTCACCTTCAAAACGCATCCGAGAGTAAAACCCCAATAAGTCTTCCAATTTCACACTAACCAGCTCACACAACCCACGCAGCATCACATTCCAGACAGCTAAATTTCGTTCCGGCAACTCATCAAACAATTCCAGTGCCACCCCGCTTAGCCCCATACGCGTGTAAAACCCAACAAGTGCACCACCAACGAACACGTTGCATGAAAATCCGAGCTTGACCACCCTGCAATGCACCTGAACACCCTCTCTGAAAAAAGCGGCCTTGGTGCAAACCGCTACAACAGAGGAGAACGTGGTCGAGCTTTCTCCTATTCCAAGCGAACCCATTTGGGCGTAGAAACGAAGAGCGTGTTCTGGTTGCTCGCGGAACCCGGAAATTATCAAGTTGTAGGTGACAGTGTCACGCAATGGCATGTTGTGGAACAGTGAGAATGCAGCGTTGGTGTCCCTGCCTTTTATGAGAGCGTGGAGTTCGCGGTTCTTTAAGTAGACATAATCAGTGGGAAGAAACGTGTGTGGAATAGTTGTTATGGGTCTGAGGAAGGAGAGGAACTGAGGCTTTTTCATCCAACACTGACACCACGCTTTAGTCAACATTGGGACTAAGAGAATTGGAAAATTTTGTGAAGGAAAACGAACACGAACACGACCATGAGTAACTCACAACATGCACTCTGCAATGGGAAGATTCTAGTTTTTTTATTTGAAAACTTCACCAGCAACCACATCATCAAAACAAACATGGTAAATCCTTTTAATAATAACTCGTTAAATTAAAACAAGTCAATTTTACTTCAAACACCTCTGTCAACTTATCTCGGATTACTCCATTTCATGGAGTGTTGAGTGGATACAATTTTTAAAATGATTATAACTTATAAATCTATTATATATCTAACTTAAAGTAAATTTTTTAAACTCTTATATCAAATCATTCCAATTAAAAATTGGAATTAATTTTATTTTAATAATTAAAATTTAAATAAAATAGCTATTTTAAAATTATATTTTTGTCTTTAAATTTTGATCAATATATTTTCTATCCATCTTGAATGATCTCAGAATCAAATTGACTCTTGATAATTATAGAAGAATCAACTCATCTTAAAGAAAAACAAAACACGCATTAAAGATTTAAGTGTAAAGTTATTATAATTTTTAAATTTTAATGTTTGGAAAAAAAATTATGTTTTATTGTTAACTTATTTATAAATCTGATTCCTCCAACATTGACAAAAAAAAGTTAATATTTTCATGAAATTGAAATTAAATTATTAATTTGTTTTACATATTTTAATTTAATTTGTATATTTAAATCAATTTTATAAAATAAATATTTTTTTACAATAAGTCCATTTTTTTTCATATGAAAAGTTTGCTGTGTTTTTATTCTCATTTATTTCATTAATATATGTCTTTTTGTCAATGATAGATTGGTAGAAATTAAATAACAAATTTTTTATGAGAATTTTTCTTAAAGATTTTGTTGATATGCTAAAGTTGAATACAGGACCTTAATCAATACAACTTCAATATGTTTATATATTCGTTTAATATGAAATAAAAATACTAATATTTCACCTTATTATTACACTAACATGACATTTTACATTTTTTTCTCAGACAAAAGTGTTAATGGGATATTTTAGTACATGCTTAATATTTCAAGTCAATGTCAAAATATAGGCAGAACAATAGACAAACGACAAGCATGTAAGTATTTTTTTCATAATAATGTACTCCAATTCATTATGTATAAATAAATTTTCATAATAAAAGTATATTTATGATGGATTGATAATATAAAAGCCTTTACATCAATAACAATGCTTATTAAAATGTTAATTATATAATAATCAACACCTTTCTAGTAAAAAAAAATTCAATATCAACTTAAAAAATTTTCATGTGATCAATGTAAATACAGAAAAGTGATAATCATTTACCATGCTTGGAAGATAAATCAGTGAAGTATGTTATAACTTTACCACCAACCTAAGCCTTTGTATGGCATTCACATTCTAAAAGACATGCTAACCCACTCCTTACGCTTCCTTCCAATAGAGAACCACATTGAACAAATGGTGGTGTGTGAAACTTATTTACAGAGCATTTAGAATTAACGGTGATCCAGATTTTTCTGAAATTTTCAGCAAATTGTTCATGATTTTGTTTATGAATGGAAAAAACATGGTATCTTTCTCATGGTACCAAAAAATATAAGAAACATGATTAACTAGTATTTTTACGCGTGCAACGCACGGGATATCGAATTTTGAAATTAAAAATTATAGTATATTTATTAAATTAATTTGAAATTATAAAAGTATAATTAAATTTAATATAAATTTTATTTTATAAAATTCAATAATAATATTTTAATTGATTTTATAATAAAAATGTATTTAAGTTATTTATATATATTTTTAATAAAATGTATTATATATAACTATTTTAAATAATATATTAAGATTTAGATAATTAAAATTAAGAAATCAAATTTAATTTTGAATGAAATATTGAGTAAAAATGTAGAAAAATATAATAGTTGTTTCTTTAATAATAAAAATGATGAACGATATAGAAATTGTTGAGTAGACTTAATAAAGATACAAACATTAGACGATACAAAAGATGTGAAGAGTAAACGATATAAAGCTACAAATGATAGATCGTGCATATAAATGTAATGTTCTATTGGAGTCCTGTTTTTACAATTTTTTTGGATTTTGAATTTCAAATTTTAACTTTGCTCCCATATTTCATAGCTTTTAAAATTTAGAATTTAAATTCAAACTTTATTATTATATATTTTGAATTTCAAATTTGACAATATATATCCTAATTTAGAAAAAAAAAATATTGAAATCGAGATTATTAGTGATTTTTATATCTTTAAAAATTTTAATAATGTATAATTTTAACTTGTAATGATATACCGATATCTATGTTATAAAAATTATTTTTTAAATTATTGTTTAAGTTTGTGTAAAATGTCAAAAAATATGTGAAAAATATTTAAAACTATTTAAAAATTCATATTTAAATTTTACAATTATTTATTTATTATTTTACACCATATTTTAATTATTTTTACTATTATTATTATATTAGGACTAATATGTTAATATATTATTATATTATTAAGAACCATAGATCTTTTGTTCCTAAATATTATATTACTTGTTTATTTTCTATATCATATTTTTAACTTTTATTGTTTTTAATTGTGAATATTAATGTATTTCCATTAAATTTTTTTAATTTATCATTTTTCAGATTTTGATAATATATAAAATACGAACCTTTCTTATAAGTTAAAAATATTTGAAAGTTGTTTAGAGACATTATAAGAATCTATTGAAAAACCTACACTATTTTACAATTTTTTTTAATGTTAAAATTTAAATTTTATTGGTATATTTTTTGTTTAATTAGTCAAATAGTACCACTTTCATTCTAAAGTTTCAGTTTGGTAATTGCTTTTAGAGAAAATGTTACTGTATATACTTCGAATTCCAATTTTCACAATATATGAATTTTAATCTTGCAATAATATTGAAATTGAAATAGTTAATTATTTCCATATCTTTAAAAGTTTAAAAAATTTATAATTTATAATTTTTACCTTATATTTTAATTATATTAATATTATTATATTTTATATTTACATTGTTACATATTATTATATTTTATAATATATTATTATATCATTATGGGTCATCAAATTTTTTGAATATTTGAATTTATATATTTTTATCAGAAATATTAAAGTATTTATTACAAAAATTAACTTTTTGTATATATTTTTCATTTTAAATGTTAAATTTAATTTTTTTTATCACATTCTATTTCTTTTACTGTCCGTTACGATTTCAAATTTGAATCCAAAATTTATTAATATTATTATATGTATTATGATTAATTTTTCACAACTTAAAAACGATATTATTTTCAATGAATTAATTTTGAAATTTATTCTAAAAACACACGGAAGGAATATATTACCTAATATTATCTACTGCTTGATGTTTACAAAAATCAACTATAAGAAAAGTTCAGTTTCGAAGGACATTAAATGAAAAAAAATAGTTTCCAATGTAAATTCAATGTAATGTAATATTATATAAAAATATAAAATGATAATATTACATTAATCCTACATAAATATAAATTTATTCTTAAATTAATATTTAAATTTAATCATAAATTGATATAAAGTTAAGAATACAACCATAATCAGTACTATTAGATCAATCAGTTTTCAAACACATTAATAGAAGAAGATTTTGGTTTCCAATGCAATATTTTAAAACCATAATTGATATAAAGTTAAGAATACAACCATAATAAGTAATATTAGATCAATCGGTTTTCAAGCACATTAATAGAAGAAGATTTTGCATTTTGTATTAATCATTAGCGATAAATAAAGAAGCATATAACATCTCAAAAAACAACATGATGATATAAAATTTTTATATTTTTTATATACTTAAAATTGATAAATAATATTTTTCGTGAATGTCTTAAACTCTAATTATGTGTTTGATTGATACTTCATGATTCATTGAGTCCCACAAATCATGATTGTTGTTGTTCATAATAAATAGTCATAATTCAAAATGAAAAATTCTTGGAAGACGAAAAGTTTTCCATTTATTCTGTATATTTTTTACATTTATATTGAAAGACGTAAGTGTTGATTTATAAAGTTTATTCAATAAGCTACGTTAAAATTTAAGAAGATTTTTGAAAACTGTATAAAGCTCTCTTAAAAAGGTAGGTAGATTTTTAAAATATTTTCCATTTAAAATTTTAATACAATAAATTCATATATAACATTGCAATGAGAAACACAAAAAGTTGTTGGTTTCTAATATTTAATGTTATTTAATGACAAAGACATTCATCTTTGAGAAGCCGTAAAAATATATCTTGGAAGTAGCTTGGAAGAAACTGAAAAGTTCTTTGAGAGGTTGAAAAAATATACCTTGGAAGTAGTGTTGGAAAAAACTGGAAAATTGTTTTAATTCTTCTTAACATCTTTATATTTTTGGAAGATGAAAAGTAGATTTTGAAAAATATAAATATATTTTTCAGTAAGTTAGATAAAAAAAAACAAAGTCTTAATTTTTAATTTGGTAATTAAATATATTTAAGGTAAGTAATTTTATTTGCATTTATTAATATTGTTATTAATTATTAAGAAACTATTAATTGATCAGATTTTAAGAAAAGTGTAATATGTAATGACTATTTTTAAAATAAATTAATAAAATATATAATTTTTCTGTAGAAGAGGAGAAAATATTAATACTTATATAAAAAATATTTGTTAGTTATAAATTTCTCTTCTACTTTGAACTTTTTAAAAGTCTATGTTATCATTAATGAGACAAATTCATGGAGTCAGAACTTTATTTTAATTTTGTTTGTTCAAAAATTTAAAAACTTGGATTATGCCTTTATAAAATGTAGTTTATGATTTGCATTTACTTCACTATAAAAATTCTTAAATAGTAAATATTATCTCATCAAATAAGATTTAATATTATATTTTAAAGTATTCACTCTCGATGCTACAAAATATTTCAGTCGTGTAATATCCGTAAATTTCACACAAAATCCTAATTAATTTATTATATTACAATTTTTAATTAGATTTATTTTATAAAAATTAGCTACCTTCTCCAAGAAACTTTGTAAAAGTTTCTAAAGTTGTTATTTTGTCATATTTACTTCAAAATATTAATTATGAAAACCACCAATTATGTATATTGTGGGACAATGCACATTAGAACTCAAAACAGTATTGTTAGCTTTGCAATTGTATATAATTATATATTAGATTAGATACAATTAGAGATTTTGGTCATTCAAAATGACTTTTACTCTATGAGAATGTGAGAAGATTTTTGGACCCTGTATAAAACATTTTCAAGAAGGTATGTAGATTTTTTAAAATATTTTTCATTTAAAATTATAATACAATAAATTCAAATATAACATTGTATTGAGATACTAAAAAAGTTGTTGGTTTCTTCATAATTAATGCTAATTAATTATAAAGATGTGTTGGAAGAGACAAATTTTTATCTTAAAAGTAGTGTTGAAAGAAACTGAAAAGTTGTTTTTATTCTCCTCAACATCTTTTAATTTTTGGAAGATGAAAATTATTTTTTGAAAAGTATAAAAAGCATATCTAACAAGCCAAGTAAAAAAAATTTTTAATTTTTAATTTGGTAAATAAATGTATTTAAAGTAAATAATTTTATTTGCATTTTTTATTAATAATAAATTATTAATTAATCAGATTCAAAAAAAGTGTAATATGTAATATTATTTTTTAAAAAAAATTTAAAAATAACTAATTTTGTCTATAAAAAGGAGAAACTATTAATATTTATATAGAAATATTTGTTAGTTATCATTATGTATTCTTTTAATTTTAAATTATAAATCTTTTTTGTACTCTGAAATTGTTAAGACGTGGGACAAAGTCCTGGGATGAGGAAGCAAACGAATATATTTCATTCATGGATTTAACTAATTAAACTTTAATAAATATTTATTGAAGCATGAACTTTATTTCAATTTTGTTTGTTGAAAAATTTAGAAAATTTAGATTTTACCTCGATTTGCATTTATTTTAAAAATAAATTGTAATTTATAATTTCCATTTACTTCACTATTATAATTCTTAAACAGTAAATATTATTGTATCAAATAACATGAAAATTATATTTGAATGTATTCACTCTTAAGACTACGAAACATTTTGTAAATTCCACACCAAATCCTAATTAATTTATTGTATTACCATTTTTAGTTTAATTTATTTTAAAAACAATAGTTACATTCTCTAAAGAACTTTGTAAAAGTTCCTAAAATGTCATCTTATGATACTTACTAAACCCTAATGGCTCCAAAAATTTTCAAAATGCTCGTTATTTTGATTTTTTTTAATTTGAACGCAGAGGTTTATGCTTCGGTTTTGAAGGAACCGAAGCATAAAATCTATTCTATTTAAGTATTCAAGTTTAGTTGAGTTTGTCTGTGACCTAAGAGTTATGGGTTTGTCATGTCTTGCAGGCTTAAGTATTCAAGTTTAGTTGAGTTTGTCTGTGAAACCAAAAGTATTAAGAATAGAAAACGTCTTGATAAAATAATGAGGGTGCACACTCATGACTAGATCAGAGGTTGTTTTCCTTTCTTAATTCTAACTTTTAGAAAAGAAGAGTGATAGATAAAAGGTTATGTTATCAATAGATGATGGAGATTTGCTTTATATATCCTTGTGTATCTTGTTTGTACCTCTGTGGTTTTTGTTTAGTATCTATAGTGGTAGAGAAATCCAGATTCAAGGTCAACTTGGCCTGCTTACCTTTGCAAGGTTGGATGAGGCTTGTAAGACCACTTATTGCCTCAAAGATGTGGAATTGTTGTATGATGTATACCGATGAGTGAGGAAAGCTAAGTTTTGGGATAGTAAACTAGGATAAGATGCTAGAGTTCATAAACAACGTTCAGATAGAGGGAGCTTTAAGGATAGGTTCTTGGAATCAGATATTACAAGTTTTCCAAAAAGGAGTTAGATATTAGAACAATAGAAGATATAAGTGCATGCAAGTGTAACAACATTTGAGAAAACCAACTTGGTTATACATCCCAACAATTTCGAGGTTTAGAAATATGTACATACATGCAGTGTTAGGAGAAGTGTCATTGGATATATTTATATTGTCATATCTAGTGCTTTCTAGGATTTGTGAAAGAGAAGCAATTGGCATATCCTGGGTTATAAAAAACAGTGAGATTGCTTGGCATCTTGAAAGCTAAGAAAGATAAAGACCATAAAGACCATGGAGTAGAGCTTAAGGATCAATCAGGTAAGATGATGTTTCCTATGTAGAGGGAAAAAAAATATATGGATGAGAAGGAAGTGGCATAAAGGTTTCATACTAGGTTCAATAGTCAGAAGGAGATGATTGAATCTTTTCAATTGATAGCAAGATGTTTTAAGGAAAAGTAATTTACATGAGCAGAACAATTGACCTTGGGCTGAGGTAGAGGAATTTAAGTGTTGGAAGAAAAAGCATACCGTTAAGTTTTATCTTGTGAGAATGACAAAAGCTAGTGAAGGCAAAGAACAATAAAGAATGAAATGAGAAGAAAAGTCTGAAGTAACTAAAATGGAGTATGCGATAGTTGGTGCTGGAGTAGTTAGCGCAAATGATCAGATTCAAGGATACAAGGTATAAAGGTGGTGCTTGAACTAAATGTTTTGGTTTTTTTTGGGATCGTATACCTTTTGGTGTCGCCAATATGGTAAATGAGTCAGGGTTAACTACAAGGAGGAGTTGGTGTTGAGCTGGTAGTTTTGCTACAATTGCAGCCAAGTGGAGTTTTTTTCTTGGATGTGTGGTATGTCTCGTGGTGATTAAAGGATTCAAATTCAAAGTCAATTTGAATTGTCTCCTTTGCAAGGTTTGGAGCATAACCTCAAGGGCAACTTGGTTTTTTGTTTCAAGCTCATTCTTGTGGATTGTGGTAGTATAGGAATTGATGTTCCTTGTTTTAAAAGGGCAAGTAATTGGTTGTGCATCAAGTGGAACAAGTTGAAAAGAGAAGACAAAATGCTACATGTATGAGTGTTTATATATAAACGGTCAACGAAGAACAGAAACAAAGGATCTCGATGGTGGAGAAGTTTTTTGGTTTTGTTCTGGAGCAGATACTAGAACTATCACCTAGAAGCGGTGAGGTTTACTATTGCATTTGTGTCTGAAGCATAACTAGTGTCAATATTTCCTTATTGGATGGTTCTACTGAAAGTTTGGAGTCAAGACAACAAGTGGAGGAGTTGTTAGAAAAGCAATGGCTTAATAACAATGTGTCATCGTGAGTAATATAGTCTAACGAATTTGGAAAGAGAAGTAGTTGTATGTTAAGATATACGGGAGTAAGTGAGTTTAAAGAAGGGGAATCTTCTAAGATGGATGGTTAAGATGAGTGGAAGCATGATGAGGGAAAGGAAGTTCTAAGAGTGACTTTAAGTCAGGTTGTTTTTTTCAAGCAAGTTGTTATCAATGCGAAATACTGGGAAAATTTCGTGAAATTTTAGATATGTTTATTAAAATTAATATGGTTCAATAAACTAAAGAAAATGAATCTTCTTGAATGGGATAGGGTCACACCTTGAATACAAAAGTGAGGTGATAATTCATTTAAAGATTATTGAAATTGTTCACACAATTTTAGTATATATACGTATACGTCGAGATTGGATTAAGTAATTCACCACGCATCAGTGTTGAGTATGAGAAAGGAATTGAAGAATTTATACAATTTGTGCAATGTAATGAGGATAGAAGTGATGATGAAGTGAAGTTTAGATGTCCTTGTGTCAACTGTTTGAATAAGAGAAAGTTGAATGCAACTACTAGTAGGGAATACCTTAGCTGTGATGGTTTCCTTCGAAGTTGTACAACATGGATATGACACGACAAATTAATAGACTTTCCAACTGTCCCCAGAATTGAAAATGTTGTGAATTCCACTGTGGAAGATCTACTTGAAGAAGACAAATTAAATGACATGATCCGCGATGTTGGCACTAAAGCTTTTGTCCAGGTGCATGTGCATGAGACAATGTCTACTGATGTGGAGACTTCATTGTATGTCGGTTCAATTAAGTTCACAAGGTTGTTAATGGTGTTAAGACTCATGAATTTGAAGGCGACTAATTGGTGGACCGATAAGAGTTTCATAAAATTGTTGGTTTTGTTGAATGAAATGCTTCCAAATGAAAATACACTACCCACTTGCAACTATGATGCTAAAAGTATTCTTTCTCTTATGGATATGGAGTATAAAATGATATATGCATGTTTTAATGATTGCATATTATTACTACAACAAAATTGCTCGTTTGCGAGAAAAATTAACGTGAAAATATATTTTTCACTAATTTCTCGCTTTCTAACTAGGGGCGACAAAAACATTCCGTTTATTAGTGTATATAAATAAAATATATCAACCACCAAGTAAAGAACATAAAAATAAAAGAAATTCCAAAGTATAGGAAATAATTCACCGAATAAAAAATAGAAGAAGACTCTTTGACAAGAAGAAGGAGAACTCAAGCTGAATTACATTTCTTCTAATTGCAATAATATATGATTGCGAGACAAAAATACAAGATCGGGGAATTGTTAAAAGAACAAGAGTTATGAAATCGGTAACCCATGTCCTACGTTTAAAGAGAGAAATCGTTATAAGAGAAGAAAAATCGTGAACAACTTTAAAATTATTTTATTATTTAATTATATTTTAATTTTTTTTATCAAATAAATTATTAATTACAACTGTATAATTTATTTATGAACTTATTGAAGTAAAAACTTATTTAATATCATGAATAACAAATTTTTGTAAAATTAAATGTTTATTAATTATTTTAAACCAATAAAAGTTAAAAATTATTTTCTCTATTCTCTTACAAATAACTCTACCTTAAATTATCTTCTCATCTTTAAATAATTTAGACATATTTTTTATTTATTTTGTGTACGTGAAGAGAAAAAAAAGTTAAAAATTTGTAATTAATTATTTTTTTTATAAATTAATCTTAAAAGTACAAACAATAAGTATTTCAATATAAAATAATTATTCACATGTCAAATAATTGCATATTCTAATGAAATCTTTTTTCTTTTTACATTAATAAAAATTATAATACATCACTTAATCAAAATCACAAGAAAACAAAGATTAAACTAATAATAACTAAAATTTAACAAAGATCTTTCATCTTTTGAATTTCTATATGTTGGATGGTGATAAAAAATATTCATGACAATTACGTAAAATTATTATATTACAGTAAATAAAATTTACCTATACAATTATAGTGATAAAATTACACGTATGAAAATAAATTAGAAAACAAAAATAATTATATAAAAAATATTAATACATGATAAAAATGAAAAAAAAAACAAAAAAAAATATTAAAAAGTGATCAAATGAAACAATTTTACAAACCGTTGAATGAAATCGCATAAAAGAAAGAAGTATATACTTAAGGGTATGATAAGATGAAAAATATTTTAGGGATAATAAAAATTGATTTAGTAAAACAAAATAGTTCTTAAAGTGAAACAAAAATCAATAATAATATAATAAAGAATATAAGTTTTTTATATTAACTAGTAAATGAAAGATTTATGATATTGAATTTCATGACAAGCTGAAGAATTCGAAAAAGTAAAAATAGAAAGTGTGTCTGTGTATATATATATATATATATATATATATATATATATATATATATATATATATATATATAAATTGAATTGCCATAAAATTCATTTGCATCTCCAATATATTTTCATCTTATCATAACTTTTGTGCAATTATGTTCAAATGATGTATGTCAATTAAATATTTTTTATATCTCACATTTGAATATTTTTATTTATTGTATATTTTCTCTTCACATGAGAACATTTAACACTCCCAATTTAAGTGTTCAATAACATAAACTTATAAAAAAATTATCTTTTTTACTCTATTATTATTAATGTTTTCTTTATTTGAAAAATTATTTTTTTTTTCGCTAAAACAATTTTCGTTATTTCTCAACCATTGAGTCTGATCATATTTGAAAAATTTTCTTAGATCTCAAAGTATTTTTCATTTTATCATATACCCTTCATTATATATTTGTTTTCCTTTATGCGATTTCATTCAATGGTTTCTCAAATTGTTTCTAAGACACACATTTGATAATTTTTTAATATTTTTATTTGTTTTTTATTTTTATAATGTAAAATACTATTTTGATTCATTTTATATAATTATTTTTTATTTTTTAACTCATTATCATACTTTGATTTTGTCACTATAATTGTATAAATAAATTTTATTTACTATAACATAAAATTTTAATGTAATTGTCATGAATTTCTTTTTATCACCATGCAACATATATTGAAGTTCAAAAGATATAATATCTATGTGAAAATTTTATTATTATTAGTTTAATATTTGTTCTTTACATTATTTGGATCAAGTTATTTATTATAACTTTTATTAGTGTATAAAAATGATATCCATTAGAATTTAAAAAATTGAAGTAAACATACATTTAACATATATTTTAATTTGAATATTTGTTTTCCTTTTATATTGTTTTTTTTTAAAATAAATTTGATCAACTACAATTCATTAATGTTTGTAAAGTTAATAGATGTTTCGATTATCGTAAAATTTGATTTTGTATTTTAATTTGAAATGTATACAATTATCATATAATTTCTTTATAAATATTTGATATTGAAGAAATAACCATCCTCTCAGTGTTGAATATTTGATAATATTATGTTTCATTTGTCGTAATTTTTTATTATTTTATAAAAAATAATTAAAGAATATTGAAACAGTAAGAAAAAGGGTATGGGGTATAGGTATGAGTATATATTTGTTACCCGGTGGGGATGAGACAAAAGTTTGATATATGTTGGGTTTGGGGATGAGGATGAAGATCCATTTTTTTCGATGGGAATGCGTATGGAATAGCGAAACCCGTCTCCACCTGACCCCGTTGCCATCCCTAATTATGACGGGTATGAGGACATGGACGGGGCAAATATGCACATCCCCATATCCAATTAAAAATTTCGGGTAGTCCTCATAACCATGCCACACCTAGTCAAAACGAAGAATCCCGTCAAAATGGGGATGGGTTTGGGCAATACCCAAGGGGGGCAAGTTTATTTGTCGTTCCTAATTTTGCAAAAGGAAAAAACCCACATAGGAATGACAAAAATTCTCGTGTCCGCGAGTATCCGCAGATAAAATTTATGACGGATAGTTGGTAATCATAAGTATTTATTATTCACATGTAACGAGTATTTTGGTACCTGTTCATAAATGGTCGAGCATGGGGTTCATACTATCTGTACTTGTGGTAATCCCTTACCCATAAAAAATTGTAAATTTAATTTATATTCTATTAAGTTAAATTTAATTAAAATTAAAATTTAATATATATTTTATTACATTAAAGTTAATTAAAATTAAAATTTAATTTATATTTAATTTTATACGTTTTGTAATTTTTTTTTAATTTATAAAATATTTTTTTAAATATTTGCGATTATTCATGAGTACCTATGAGTTTATTCCGTAGGTATTTTTTTAACGGGTACTTGACGAATAACAAGTAGATTTTTTCTGTTGCAGGTCAAGTTGTGGGTAGGCACTATCCGTGCCTGACCTAACTCATTGTCATCCCTAGACCCACATTACACAAACGTGCAATTGTTTAATGATTGAGAAAAAAGTTGTAAGACCCGAGAAATTGTAATAAAGTATAATAAATAAATTACAAACAAATGTGGGTTGAAAGTACTCTAAGAAAATTTATTGACAAATCCTAGGTAAGGAATAATGCTAGCTTAAGTGGTTAAGAGTACTTGGTTATGTGGAGAGGACTTAGGTTCAAGTCTAGTGTGTGCCATTAGTGTGATTTTAATTGTGTTTTATATTACCAAAATATTATGAATGCGGAAACATGGTTTAACCTTGTATGAATGTGTGAATTGATAAGAATAATGTGATGGTTTGTTGGTGTGCATGTGTTTGATGAGTTGGAAGGTTGTGGGTTTGAATCTTGGCTAGAGTAATTATGCCTTTTATATTTTTATATTTTTGCTAAGTGGTGGAAAAAAAAAATCTAGAAACTGTAGAAATTCCCTGAGAAACAAGAGAGGTAGCAGTTTGGGGTGCAGTAATCAAAAGTAATGATCATAAAACCTTGAATTTAAATTAATTTCATTTTTATTATTTGTATTATTTATTTTAGGCTGAATTTGAGGGGGAGAGAGAAGGGTGAGTGGGGAAACAAAGAGTGGAGGCAAGGAGGGGAGCTTTGGGAACAAGGAAGAATTCATTGAAAATTGTTTGAAGCTAAGAAACCGTGTAAGGGAGCTGTATTTTCGTGCTTATCTTTGTTGTTTGTCTTCTCTTTGGTGTGTATTTTGTGTTCCTTGTGGTTGGTGATTTGTTGAACCTATGACCAAGTTGGGTGGCAAAATTGTGATGTGGACACATGATTTTTGTGGCATGAACCTTGTTTATGAACTTTTATTTTCTTTCCTCTCTGTGAGTATTACGATGAATTGGTTTGATGTGTGATTCAAACGTTGTGATGGGAGGATTATAAAAGAATATTACTTTTCGTTTCTATGTTAGATGGTAAAAATAAATATTTGATTTTTATCGTGATTGTTGCCTTGACTAAAAATATACCATGCACTGGTTTTTTCTTATAGTGGTTACTATTATACATACGACATGCCATCTTTCTTCTTTTTTTTTATATTTTATTTTATGTGGTGGTAATAGTAGGGTGTTGGATGTAAGGGGTTTAGAGTTGAGTTTTTCATTGACAATCTTTTAGGTGAACCATTATAATAATAGTGTTATATATATTATATATAAACTAGACTTCGCGTGTGGGTTGTCATTCAAGTATGAAAAGCAGTCTTTTTATAGAGAAAGTTTGGATGCAGTGGGGTTATGATGATTATAAAAAGTAAAAGAGGCTTCCTTTTTGGTTTTGCACTTACGTATTTAGTATGAATTATAGGAAGTTTGCAATTGATATCATGATAATATATTACATATAGAAATATGTCTACATGGAAGAAATTAAAGTAAGGAGTATTGATATAATGAAATATTAGTATATTAAATTAGTTATTGTTGGGTATTATTATATTGTAACATACATAGATTATTACCTAGCTTTATATGGATATTATTTATATCTTGATTGATGATATTCTGTTTTGGTTTTTAGGTAATATTTATGATATAAAGTTTTGACGTTCGAAGATTGTCAGTTATATTTTATAGAAATGAGTTGGATATAAAAGTTACTTAGGTTGAAAATTGGCAGAGTATCTTTTATTTTATTTTAATTGAAATGTTTAACGTTTTTAGGTAATTGTTCAGTTTGTGTTTTTTTTTTTCTTTTTCTTGTTAATAAGGGTTCCTTTTTTTTAAG
>Ga0214543_1005091_pt1 | contig 24507 bp, 27 predicted proteins | sample CNSS2metaG_FD_160094 | JGI IMG/M metagenome (GOLD analysis project Ga0214543, IMG submission 160094) | Root nodule microbial communities from cowpea collected in UCLA plant growth center, Los Angeles, California, USA - CNSS2 | ecosystem: Host-associated > Plants > Roots > Nodule | place: USA... | reverse complement strand
ATAGATATATATATATATATATATATATATATATATATATATATATATATATATATATATATATATATATATCTATATATATATATATATGTATATATATATATATATATGAAACAACTCGAGAGCTTTATTGAGTCAAGAAAATAAAATAAAGTGTGTAAACTTGTTAAGTCTTTATATGGTTTAAAACAAGCGCCAAAGCAATGACATGAAAATTTTGATCAAGTTATTCTTTCATATGATTTTTATGTTAAAAATAGTGATAAATGTGTGTATGTAAAACAATGTGATAATGGTGTTTATGCTATTTTATGCTTGTATGTAGATTACATATTAATATTTGGTAGCAATATAGATATTATAAATGATGTGAAACATATGTTGTCTAGTAAGTTTGATATGAAAGACCTTGGTCCTATAGATGTTATTTTGGGTATTAAGATTTTAACGAAAGATGGTGACATTATTTTAACGCAGTATCATTGTGTAGAGAACTTATTGAAGAAATTCAATTATTCTGATGTGAAACATGTTTTAACGCCTTATGACCCTCTATCAAATTAAATAAAAATTTAGGTGAAGCCATTTCTTCTCATAAATATTCTCAAATTATTAGTTCCTCATTGCATTTGACAAATTTCTCTAGATTTGATATTGCATATGTAGTTGATAGATTAGGAAAATATACACATAATCTTGATAATTCTCATTGGGCTGTATTAGAAAGGGTGTTTAAATATTTGAAAGGAACCATTAATTATGAAATTCATTATATAAATTTTCTTTCTGTTATTGAAGGTTATAGTGATGAAAATTGGATTTTTGATTTTGATGATACAAATTCAACTACTAGTTACGTTTTTTCTTTGGGTGGAGGTGCAATATCATGGAAATCTACTAAACAATCTATTTTTTATGATCTACCATGTAATTTATTACTGAGGCAAAATTTATTAAAAATTTTCTATATGATTTACGATTGTTAAATAAACCTATATCTCCTATTTCAATGCATTATGATAGTCAAGCTATAACACCTCGATTTAGGGTGTCACGAAAAGATATAATTCATGCACATTTTAATGTAAAACAATTATTTCCAAAAACCCACTTAGGCAAAAGGTTATAATTTAATGGTAAATGCATAGTTCAAAACGTCAATTAGTAAAAAAAATTCCAAATAAAAACTGCGAACAAAAGAAAATTACATAGTCTTCAATATTTGATTTAAAACAACTAAATAAATTATAATAAACTTCCAGGTTCATCCCATCCTCTCATTGATCTACTCCACGTCATAATCATCTACATTAACACCTCAAGAGTTCTTCCATGTTTTTCAGTCGCCTCAACTCTCCCCTCAAAACCCTAGCTTTAAAGCCCCACATTATCGTCATCCCTTTTCGTTGAGATTCTCTTAAAAAGATTAAAGTCATATTTATCATTTCAATCACGTGACAACTGTAATACAAAAAATAGAAATCAGGCAATAGCATTTCACAACACGTGCCCAAGCCAAAAGTAGAGAGAGAAAAAGTGAAAAAAATAAAAAAAACAAGCCATTAAATTAAAGACACCCATATTTAGCCAACCAAGATACAAACTCAAGTCCACTTACACATCAAACACTTACTCCAACCATTAAGCCACATGCTTTCTCACAATTTAATGTGCACCACAAATTTATAAACACATATCTTCCACATAATATAACTATATAAAATAATTAAAATAAATACAACACTAACTTGAATTACTAACATAATTTTTTCCATGTCATAATTAAATTAATTTTTCCATATGTTTATCTTTATTCTAACTTTTTCCAAGTCTTACACAAACTGCCAAATCTAAAGTTTCTAGCAAAAATTTTAATGAAAAAAGAAGGCATCCAAGAGTGAGACATAAATCTATTAAAAAATTAATTACTCATGGTATTATTTCTCTTGACTTTGTCAGGTCAAAAAGAAATATTGTGGATCCGCTTACCAAAGGGTTGACGCATCAACAAGTACTCTAGTCGTCGAGGGGAATGGAACTAAAGCCCATAAATTAGTTACAACAATGAACACTCATCTCCACATGAATGGTGATCCCATGGAATAAAGTTCAATGGGTAATAATGAAGTTGTTGTTGACTAAAGTACACCATTTGATTTGATTAAATGTTATGTCTCATTCTTATGACGAGTTGTACTATAAATTGTGACAACAATAAGGTTGGGGTATATGTATTATTACACTTACTTTGTCAAATACCTCTTATAAACCCAATCAAAAATTTTGTAGCTGTGTGAGTCACAAACCACCCTTTGAGGGTTTACGTAGTGAGTGTGATGGTGGGGCCGCCATTGTGAAACATGAGCAAAGTCTCTAAGTGACACTCATGAAACAAGATTCATGCATAAAATCGTAACGTGCAACCACTTATTAGAACCTATAATGAACACCAATATTGTATGTGTTATTTACTAAAATTCAGTAACAAGGGATGAAGCTCAAGACAATTAAGTCTCTGCATTTTCTCGAGTGAAAGTTTATAAGCATTAGGTGTAACGCTCAAACCTGAAAGGTTCCTTATACTGAAATACAATATTTTGTTTTAAGAGATAATATAGTTTTTTTAATTATGTGGGGGATGGTTAGAAATACTTGCATAATTAAAATAAAATATTACTATTACTAATGTTTTAATCCTAGAGTTAAATACTATTTATGTATAATTTATTTATTTATTTCATTAATTATAAATTATTCTAGTTTAAATCAGATTAATGGCAATTGACTTCCATGTGTAAGGCCCACTTTATTTTTCTGCCTTATGTTTTAAAGGTTGCCCAAATTCGTTGGGCCTAAGGCTGGCCCATAGGGTGCCAAGGCCCTTAAAGCAGTTAGGAGCCCTCATTCTGTTCTCATTTGCAAACAGCCCATTTTCCCTTACACTCTCCTTTCCTTTCAGAAGCTCTTCTAAGGTTTGGTTCCTAGTCCTCTTCAAGTTAGCTCAAATCCATTTTCTACTCCATTTAAGTATTTTTACTACCTCATACTGGTCCCTGTTAATCACCCTTTGTATTTCTATTTAGGGTTTCATGGTAACCCATTTCTTAGTTTTGTTCCGTTATTTCTTTCAGCTCTTTAGTTCGTTCCTAGAGCTACTATGCTTCGAAGTTGGTGTCGAGGTCCTGTGCTAGCTCAATCCAGGTAAGGGAAGCTAAGACCCTTACTATTTTTCGTGTTTCATTGTATATTATTGGCCTTACAGCTTTATTTCGTGCTTTTAATGATTGAATGATGATTGAAATAAATGAATATGTGTTATGGAACTGTTCTGGATGAATCTGTATGTTGGCCTGCGTGAACAGTGGAGTGAACCTGATAATCTTGCCCAAGCGAGTGGTACTCGCCTAAGCGAGAGTATTAGGAAACCCTCCCTGGTGTTGCGCGAGCTGTCGCTCAGGCGACGACCTCCAGTCTTGAGCGAGGGTAAGAATGCACCAGGTTCTGTTTCTCTGTTGTCTTTGTATGGTTGCTATATTTTTGGGTGATTTGATTTGTTTAAGGCATGAAATACATAATGTGCATGTATGGGATTGGTTCGTGGATTGAATACGATGAGTTTGGTATGGATTGATATGAGATATGGAATGATTCACGAGTGAGAAATGATGAAATTTGGCATGGTATTGGCATGAGATACAATTCTATATTCATGGATTTGGGAAGGATGAGTTGTTATTGATTCAACATGGAATATGAATGAGAAATGGTTAATAAGGTTGGCATGAGATTTATATGTGTGATAAATATTTCTTGGTTGGTTGAATATGATTGGTGTGTGGTCAGGACGTAATTCCATGAGTCTCTAAGTGAGACCTCATGGTGGTGCTTCAGTGGTCGGGACGTAATTCCATGAGTCTCTAAGTGAGACCTCATGGTGGTGCTTCAGTGGTCGGGACGTAATTCCATGACCCCTATTAGTGAGAGTTCATGGTGGGCCCCCATCTATATAATTTGGTAAGGATTCAAGGTAAGATTGCATCCTGACGCTCTAAGGAGTTAGTTAGTCTCACGTAGAGCGGACTGACTCTTGTGGTGAGAGTAGCAGGAGGCCTGAAACTCATTAAGGGCTAACCTTGTGGGGGGATTGAGACATTGTAACACTTAGCTTGGGGGTGAATAGGATAATCCACCACAAGTGCAAGCATCCGCTGAATCTGACCAAATTATACATATCTGGATGAGTCACGTCGAGTCTTAGTGTATTGTTTGAAAGGTCATAACATGCTTGGGTGACATATGTATAATTGACTGTGAGAATGTATATGATTGTATGATAATACCATTTTTGGCTCTAGCTTACCCTTTTGTTATTTGTTGTATGTCCTGCGTGTGTGGTGATCTCTTTTTGCGATGATCGTCAATTTATTGGTGTGAACAGATGCGAGAAACACCCGTGGCCAATAGGGAGGTGATGGTTCCACTGCGTAGCCCATCTGGGCTAGATTCTACTGCTTTGGGCTTTATTTTAAGGCTATGGCCCATGTACTAGTCTATCCTTTAAATTTCTATTTTGACTACTGTTGAACTTTGTATCTTGTTTAGTTTTAGCATAGTTGTGTGCCTTGAATATTGTAAGGAGTAATGTTTAAAACTCCAGGACTGCGCTTTTGTATTATCCTGTGTGACGTTCTTTTTAATTATGATTATAGATTAAATGGGGTGTTACACCATGTCTCCCTTTTCTACCTATAAATACCACCTAGGTGCATGGGAAAAACACTCAACAACAAACACTAGAGTTCTTACAAAAGTTTTTTGTCTTATTCTTTTCTTATCTATACTATCTTTTAAAATAGTGGTGTTCGTAAGGTTCAGAGATCTTTCACTAAATCGATTGATCTGACAAGTTGTTATATCTCGGGAGGAGTGCATAATATTGTGTTTTGTCCTATGTAGTGGGGATATTTTCTCTCTCTAAGGATAACGCTTTGCATGCCTCAACCTAAGCTTTTTCTATCATTTCCTCATTTACATTATCTTATATTGTTATTTTTTTTCTTATAAGAACTGCTTTACTGAATCATCTCTTTTTATCCATATCTCTATCTTGGTTTGGTTTATCATTATTTTCTTCTAACACAATGTGTATTTATAAGATTTTTGGACCCTACGAGGTTTGTTGTGGAAACTAATAATATCCAGAGAATATAAAATAATATCAACAAATATAACAACTTATCGTTTATATGTTAAATTAGCATAATAGTAATAATAATACAATATGTTACCTAATTAACTATATATTCTGTTAATATATGTATTAATAGATATTATAATGTAATCAAACTACCGATATTTAGTCACATATTATATGAATATATGATAATTGCATCACCAAATATTTCTTAGAATATTTTTTAATCATTTTAGGTCAATAATGTTGAATGAACCTTGTTGGATCGGGATACTTAGTATATTTGTTGGGTAAGGTACATACTCATTTATACTCATTTTATTGTGTATTCTACATAATTTTTTGTGTTGACTTTATTTTATTATATTTGTTATAAATAATGAATATAAATTTTTTGTCAACTTTTCATAAATTAAATTGTTTTTCTGGTAAATTATTATTGTTCTTAGTGTAAAATTTTATTATTTTTAATATTTATTGATGTTTGTTTGTTGTATGTCGTATTATTTTTTTATTATAATTTAAATTTTAATGTTTAGTAATAATATTGTTATATATGAAATTTTGGGAGAAATAATAAATAGACTTATAAATTTTAATTGAGAAAATTTCATAATCTGTACTTTAATATAAAATATTTATTTAAATAATTATTTGACAAAGAAATTATATATGTAAATGATGAATTGTTTTTAGTTTAAATATATTTACTTTTATCGTGTTTGATTTTGGATTTAAGAATGATTGAAATTATTTTGCAAATAAATATTTTTAGTTTTAATATATTTAGTTTTTGTCGTGTTGGTCATAATACTATAACAAGTCAAGTTGAGTTTTATATAAATTCATTCAAGTGGAGATTTAGAATCATCAATCTAGAAGTTAGACTTTTTTGCTGCAGAAAAAGACGCCAGTATAAACAGAGTGTGGGTGTGGCTACCGACCTAAATTGGCTCCATACGGAATGGTGTCACCTCAGTCCCCAATGTCTCCTAAACAAAACATGCCAAGCAAGAGTTGTATAAAATTCTTTAAATCCAACTTGTACATCTTCTATTAGACAATTTTATATAATGTCAATTGGACCAAGCAAAACAAAGCCTTTTTACAGCTAAATTCAGCCGTAGAAATTAATTGCTATAATCAATACATGCCTGCAGATGAACATTAAGGATGCAAGTTCTTCATCATCCAAAGTTTTGTCTTTCCCATATCATATTTAATTTGTTATACTTTTCAAGTCAATAATTGCTACAGACATTGTGTCATCAACAATAGTTGGACTAGGCTCCGTGACAAACAATATCACTCTGTTTCATAAATTTTTTCATAGACACAAAGAATGAAAAAGGAAATATACTGAATATCTTTGATTAACTCAAATCAACTTATTCTGTCTCAACCATTGAATTTGTAATTAATATATCCACGTTATATTAATTTAGATAGTGGGTACATTCCCTGAGATTCCATGTTAAAAAAAGTATCGAAACATGAACCTTATCTTTAAAAGAGCGACACCCACCACCACTAAACATCTAAGGTAGGCGTCTTCAATCTCTACCATCGAATTTTTAACTAATATATCACATATCTAACGGTTAATTTTGAGGGTAGGTATTTCACAGAGCTACGCAACTTAAAGTGAAGATGGTTCACTGAAATTCCTTTCCTTTCTGATCTCATCCGTCAAGAACCAACCCAGTTTACTGCAACCATAACATTTCCTTTCTGAGAAATAATCACTTGTTTGCTGTTGAAATCATGGCATTAGCCGTTGTAGGTGGTGCACTCCTTTCTGCTTTCATTGACGTTCTTTTTGACAGACTAGCTTCCCCTGAGCTTGTCAACTTCATCCGTGGAAAAAAGCCTGACAAATTGCTTCAAAAGATGAAGAGCCAGCTGCTTGTGGTTAAAGTTGTGCTTGCTGATGCTGAGAAGAAACAAATCACAAACTCCAATGTCAAAGAATGGCTCGATCTTCTCAATGATGTTGTCTACCAGGCTGATGACTTACTTGACGAAGTTTCTACTAAAGCTGCTACTCAAAAGGGGGTAAGTCATTCCTTTTCTCACCTTTTCCAAAGGAACAAGCTTGTTAATGTTAGTAAGTTGGAGGGCATTGTTGAAAGATTAGATGATATTTTAAAACAAAAGGAGAGTCTCGATTTGAAGGAGATTGCGGTGGAAAACAATCAACAATGGAATGCTCAGACAACATCTCTGGAAGGTAGATATGGTATGTACGGTAGGGATAAAGACAAGGAGGCCATAATGAAGTTGGTGTTAGAGGATAGCAGTGATGGTGAAGAAGTGTCTGTGATCCCTATTGTAGGCATGGGTGGGGTTGGAAAAACAACTTTGATCCGATCTGTGTATAACGATGGCAAGTTGAACGGGACATTCAAATTGAAGGCATGGATTTGTGTTTCTGATATATTTGATATTGTGAAAGTCACAAAAACTATGCTAGAGGAAATTACGCAAAAGCCTTGTAAATTGAATGATCTAAACTTAATTCAACTTGACTTGCTGGAGAAACTGAAAGGTAAAAAATTCTTGATTGTCTTGGATGATGTTTGGATCGAGGATTGTGATAGCTGGAGTAGTCTTACAAAACCATTTCTAAGTGGGATTAGGGGGAGCAAAGTTCTCGTGACAACCCGCAATGAAAGTGTAGCAGCTGTAGTCCCTCTTCATACTGTTGAAGTATATCATCTAAACAAATTGTCAGATGAAGATTGTTTGGTTGGTGTTTGCAAGCCATGCATTTCCACTCTCAGAAGGCAGTCACAATAGAGAATCTCTAGAGAAGATTGGGAAGGAGATTGTTAAAAAGTGTAATGGGTTGCCTTTAGCTGCACAGTCTCTTGGAGGAATGCTAAAAAGAAAGCACGCAATAAGGGATTGGAATAATGTACTTGAAAGTGACATTTGGGAACTTCCCGAAACTCAGTGTAAGATTATCCCAGCACTCAGGATTAGTTACAATTATCTCCCTCCACAATTAAAACGGTGCTTTGTTTATTGTTCACTATTCCCCAAGGATTATGAATTTCAAAAAGATAAACTAATCCTGCTGTGGATGGCTGAAGATCTTGTAAAACCATCAAGAAAAGGAAAAACTTTAGAAGAGGTTGGTCAGGAGTATTTTGACGATTTGGTTTCAAGATCGTTTTTCCAATGTTCGAGTTCTTGGAGCTGGGGTAATCATTTCGTGATGCATGACCTGATGCATGATCTAGCAACCTTCCTTGGTGGGGATTTCTATTTCAGAGCAGATGAACATGGAAAAGAAACCAAAATTGATAGAAAGACTCGCCATTTGTCTTTTACAAGATTAAGTGATCCGGTCTCAGATACTGAAGTTCTTGACAGGGTAAAATTTTCGAGAACTTTCTTACCAACCTATTTTCACTATTCTCCCTTCAAAAACAGAAAGACACCATGTATTATAGTGTCGATGCTCAAGTACTTGAGAGTTTTATCATTTTCTGATTTAAAATGTCAGCTTGTTTTGCCTGATTCAATAGGTGAATTGATCCATTTGCGTTATCTAGATCTCACTTCTACAGGTATAGAAACACTGCCAGAGTCATTGTGCAATTTGTATAATTTACAAACTTTGATGTTGGCTTTTTGCTATAGGCTGACTAAGTTGCCTAGTGCAATGCAAAATCTAGTAAACTTGCGTCGTCTTGAAATTTTTGAAAGTTCCATAGAAGAGATGCCTAAAGGAATGGGGAAACTAAATCAATTACAGAGGTTGGATTTATACATTGTGGGCAAGCATAAAGAGAATAGTATCAAAGAATTGGGAGGATTCCCAAATCTCCATGGCCGGTTTTCTATTGAGAAATTGGAGAATGTTACTAATGGCGAAGAAGCATTAGAAGCCGGGATATTGAATAAGAAGTACATTAGCATTTTAGACTTGCAATGGTCTTTAAGTAACGATAGTAGCATCGACTTTCAAATTGAATTAGATGTACTCGGCAAGTTACAACCTCACCAAGACTTGAAATCCCTTAGAATAAAAGGTTATAATGGAACAAGATTTCCCAAATGGATGGACAATTTATCCTACCGCTACATGAAATCTTTGCATTTAAAAAATTGTAACAATTGTTGCATGCTTCCTTCACTTGGGCAACTACCGTCTCTCGAGAACATCCTTATTTCAGAGATGAATTCGGTGAAGACTATTGATGCAGGCTTTTATAAGAGGGAAGATTGTTCATCTGTGGCACCCTTTCCTTCCCTTAAATCTCTATACATTTTTAATATGCCTTGTTGGGAGATGTGGAGTTCCGATTCAAAAGCTTTTCCTGTGCTTGAGGAACTTTATATAAAAAACTGCCCCAAACTAAAGGGAGATTTGCCAAATCACCTTCTTACTCTGCAAACACTCAAGATTAAAAGTTGCCAGCTTCTTGTCTCTTCATTCCCAAGGGCTCCCGCCCTTCGAACATTAAAGATATGCGAAAGCAACAAAGTGGGCTTACAAGCATTTCCTCAATCGGTGGAATCTATAAAAATAACAGGAAGCCCAATGGTGGAGTCCATGATGAAGGCCATCACTGAAATCCAACCTACTTGCCTGAATGACTTGTCATTAAATGATTGTTCGTCAGCCATATCTTTTCCAGGTGATCGTCTTCCTTCATCACTGAAAACTCTAAATATCAGTGGCTTAAACAAATTGAACTTCCCGGTGCTACATAAACATGAATTACTGGAATCCCTGTCAATAAATAATAGTTGTGATTCACTAAAGTCTTTCCCACCGGCTATCTTTCCAAATCTCACCAGACTCGAAATCCAAAACTGTGAAAATCTAGAATCTCTTCTGGTCTTAGGGTCAGAGTCGATGAAGAGTCTGAATTATTTTGTAATTGGGGACTGCCCCAACTTTGTATCATTCCCAGGAGAAGGATTTTCTGCGCCCAATTTGACTCGTTTAATAGTTTATGCCTGTGCCAAGTTGAAGTCATTGCCGCATCAGATGGGAACTCTTCTCCCAAAGATGGAATATCTTGGCATATCCAACTGCCAACAAATTGAGTGTTTTCCTGGAGGAGGTATGCCACCTAACTTGACAACAGTTAGGATCGAGAATTGTGAGAAACTAGTGATGAGCTTAGGAGGGATATCGATTGATATGGTTACCTCTCTCGATGTCTATGGCCCATGTGATGGCATCAACGCCTTCCCGAAGGAGGGATTGTTGCCTCCCTCCCTTACGTCTCTGTATCTAGTTGATTTCTCAAGTCTGGATACGTTGGAGTGCAAGGGCCTTCTCCATCTCACATCCCTGAAAACATTAGTCATTAGAAATTGCAAAAAGCTGGAGAATATCGCTGGAGAAAGGCTGCCTGTCTCTCTAGTAAAATTAATTATAAAAGATTGTCCCTTGCTGCAAAAACGATGCCACGTAAAGGACCGTCAAATTTGGCCTAAAATCTGCCATGTCCGTGGGATACAGGTTGACGGTAGATGGATTTAGTGAGGAAGAATGATGAGCAGGTAATTCTCCTTCTTTCACTTACGTAATCACCATATAACCATGAAAAACTATTTTTGTCAATGTTGCTTTTCATTTCATGGCTTACGCTTTAACATTTAAAGAGTCTTAACTTATTTAATTCTTGAGTTTGATACTTCACTGGAATAGCAAGGTTAAACGAAACCTAGCTTTTATTTTATTTATATTTGATTTATAGTGATTTCATTTTAATGTAAACGTACTCACTGCAGAACTGAGTTTTGCACTTTTTCTTAATCATATCAGTTTGCCAGTGTGGTCAGTACCAAGATTTTTCTTAGTATTTTGTAGAGCACAAACTGAAAATGTCGCATACTCTTCAACTGCTAGCCATTTCGAATTCTCTGTTTGACATATATGAAAGTTTTTGTTTTTCTCAACAATTGTAGATAAAGATGGGAGAGGGAGCAATGAAAAAATCGAAGAGAATAACACTGATCCATGGCAGTGTTGTAGCACTGCAAACCCCTGAGAACATCTTACCTTGGTACGTGGAGTATGATATCTTTATCTCTCTTCAATCTTGTAATGACATCCAAAAGACAGAAGAAATCGTTTTCACTGTTTTTGGTCGAAATCCTTTAAATGTATAAGGAGAATCATGTCCAACCATCAACAAAATATAATTTGTAATTTAATCCAATTTAATAATAGAGAATGTGTGGTTAGCAATAATACAATTTATAACATTGAAATATTGAATAAATTACTTTTTTCCTTGACTAGAATTATACTCATGGATAATTATAATCATTGGTAATACTACTATGTTTATGTTAATGTTAGTTATTATCCATAATTATACTTAATTAAAAGATGTTGAATATGAAATATTATAGTGAAGAAAATATTACTCTAGAGAAAGGTGAGTATAAAATTTAGAACGGAGGATCTTGACTTGGTTTCTTAACAAAGAAAATATTTGAGATTTTTTTTAATTTTTTAATTTAAAAATATTGTCACATGTCAAGTGAATCTCAATTTGATCTCTGTATTTATTTTTGGGATAATAATATTTTGACAATTAAATTTTGACAATTTTCTCCTACATCCTGATGTGACATCTTCTAAATGGGTTTGGAATATAGAGAAATGAAAAAATTGGAAGTCAACTAGAAGATGTTGATGTTGTAAAAGAAAATTATCAAAATTTAGTTGTTAAAAAATCATTTTTCTTATTATTTTTATTTAGCTCAGTCCCAATTTGTTTTTCAAATTGTACAATTTTTTCATTCTATTTGAGACCAAATTTAACTCTTATATAAATATTATAAAGATAATTTTATTAAAATTGATAATTTTATTAAATATTTTTAACAATATTAAGTTTGTTTAAATTTATATAATATATTAAATTAAATTTAAAATATATTTATTTTAAATTGTTTTAAAATTTTACATTTGAATTTACAAAGATGGTATTTTTAAATCAACTCTAACATTTCTATAAAAACTATTGATATATAATATTATACAAATATATTAATATAAATATATAAAAAATTTATACAATTATTTAAAATATAAATTCACATAAAAAATAATATTATTTAAAATATAATATATACTTATTGATAATACAAATTATTTGCACTATAATATAAAACAAATTATAATGTAATAAAAGTATTACATTACCCAATTTTTTTATTGACACGTATGTACAATTTTAATTATTTGATCATTTTCTTATTTCTACCTTTTCTAAAATAAAATAAAATAATTTTTTTATGATTTTTTATGATTAAAAAATGAGAAAAAATATTTTTTATGATTAAAAAAAATGTAATGAAAATTGAAAAAAAATATTGTAATAATGAACACAAAAATAATTGTCTCATGAACTTTGCTATTTATATTAAGTTTAGGGATCCTTACTTGACTAGGCCTTGACCACATGATTAGTTATCCAAGGGGTGTACTTGGAAGAAGACAACGTACCAATACTTGAAGCTGGAAAAATAAAGACAGAAGACAAGACAAGATGTGCAGCTTAGAAAAAATTAGGTCAGAATGTTTTTTACTGATATATATATATATAAGGGTATTTTTATGAATTAAAGTTTAACAGGTACGGGTATCCACGGGTACAGATACTATGATACCTATACCCGCCCCGTTAACATGCGGGTAGCAAAAATACTCATACCCACGGGTAGCGGGAATCCATTTTTAATATCCATTTTCTACCTATTGCGGGTTTTATCCGCGGATACCCGTGAGTATAGATTTTTTTGACATCCCTAGTTGTAACTGAGATTACATAGTATTTATTTCTCTTTTTCTCTTATTTGTGGATTTTATTTGCTAAATCAGCAAAAACTTGTGTCATTCTTATAAGATGTGATCAAAATTGGATGACTTTACTTGCCTCATATTCATGTTATGTTTTCTTTACTTGTATTGAATTTATTTGGATAAAAATTTATACAAAAGATAAATGTAAGAAGTTTTTGCCTAAATAATCTTGGAGTAGTAACATAAGAGAGATCTTACAAATTGGACAATCTTTATAAACTTCATTTATCTTTTTTTTCTACATCTGGCTTTGGAAAATATTATAATAAGATATCTCTTACAGCCTGATAAATAGAAGGCAAAACATTGCCTCAATTTTATTAGGAACTAGCCTGTAAATTTTTTTAATTTTATTTAGGAAAATATATAATTCAACTTACTTTAAATAAATTGTTCCTGCAGAGAACAAACAAGATAAGTTAGGCACAAGCGTCACCTTACCCATGTAGCCCGCTATCTCCTCAATTGGCCTTTTCCCGGTTGGTACATATCGGCTTGGACCCAGGAGGGGTTACCTGCAGAAGGGACTCCGAACCTCAAGTGAGTCAAAGCTCTCAAAAAGGTCAAATCAGATGATTAATGGAGTAATAAATGCGTACCTTTAATTACTGGGATCCACGTGTATTTATAGAGTATTAATTATGTTTGGTTATGCCATGGGTCGGGCCTTAGCCTGGGCCCTAGTTTGGGTTGTAAGTGGGCCTGACCCTTACCCAGGCCCTTAGTTTGATTATTGTGGGCTTATTGAACATAGGGGGTTTTGCTAGGCGTATTAAGGTACTCAGCCTAAACCGACTACTTCCCTTAACGGTTTGTGTTGCTCATATGCTGTCTTAGGCAAGTTATTCTTCTGGATGTTTATGTTATCAGTTCAGGCCGGCTAGGCTTAGATCGGCTCAGCCTAGGCCGGTTACTTGAATGTTTTGGTGTGTAGGTATGGAGATCGTTTTATTATTATTTCGTTAAGTTAGCTTGGTGTGGTACACTAGTCCTCCAGCCTTGATCGACATAGGTGTCGGTCAAGGGTGGTATGTGTTAATATGCTAGTGGGACCGGCTAGGTGTGGTACACCAGTCTCCCAGCCTTTAAGTGTGATGAACAGTGTTAAGGCTAAAGGCGAGAAATGGTTGATGGCAGGTGAAGGGATGTCAGGGGTCAAATCAAAGGGGTTTTTGTGCCGTCGTTTTTAAGACTCGTGTCTTTTGGAATGATTGTGTCGATTGGTATGGGTTGTTATTTTGGCGGGAAGAGGTTTTTGCCATTTGGGATTCTGGCCTATAAATGTGGATTTTAAAACGATTAAGGGTTTGGTGGTTCATTTGTGAGAAAATTTCCAGTCAGAGATCTTGTGTCCATTTTCCTGTCCGACTTGTTCCCAATTCCAGCCGACATCTTTCCAGAAAAAAGAGAAAAGGTATGTCTAGTAGTGATAGCGTGTCGTTGTCTACGTCTAGTAGTGAGAGTATAGAGTCTGGGAGGAGTAGAGGTAGACATGTTGAAGAGGAGAGCACCAGTTCTGGGGGTATGGTAGGTGAAATCCCTATGGAAACAGTGAGGGAGGTTCGAGAAGACCCCCCAGAGGAGTTGGCGGAGAGTAACTGGCTGGCCAAGGGGGTTACGGGTGGGTGGCTTCCGACGTTCGTAATCAATTATCCTTATTTCGGTGGTCTCGCTTGTTGAACTCTTGGCTGAATTGTACACCTGTTATCGCAAAAGGTGTAAGCGGGGGTATTGTTTCCCTGGAGAGGGTGAGCGACATCGACCGTCTGTGTCACGGGCAAGAGGGGGCAACCAAGAAGTTCTTCTATATGTACATGTGCCACTTTTCTCAGCTACATGTGCGGTAGCCACTGGACAATTTCATCATGGGTGTGTTGCGCGCGCTGAACGTTGCACCTACGCAGCTGCACCCAAACAGTTGGGCTTACATGCAAGCCTTCCGCATTTTGTGCCAATCCCATATATGTAGCCTTCTCCTTACGCATTTCTGTACTTCTATGATACTAGGCCCCGCCAACTGACTACTTGGCTATCTCTGATAAGTCGTCCCAGCATCAGTAGACTGGACGCATTTTCCCAGTCCTTCAAGCATTTTAAAGACGAATACTTCAAAGTTGTGGTGAAGGAAGAGGGCAACTCCTATTTCTTGAACGCAAATGGGAGTACGAAGTTCGCATTTAGTTGGACGGAGACCACCTCTCGGTATAAGGATATGGGCACCGACAAGTTGTCGGCGGGGGATAAGGAGGTGGTGGAGACCTTGATGAAGTTTGTTGATAAGTTGCCCACTAAGGGCCTAGTTAGAGTTTATAATTCGGTGCACCCGATTATTGATATTGAAGGTATCTGTTTGTTACTTAAACTGTGTTAATGATTCTAAGTTGTTTTAACCGGAGTTTAATATGTTATTGTAGGGCACATGGCGCAATTGGGAAAGAAGAATTTGGCGCTCTTCTAGACGTTGAGGAAAGAAATGGCTGCTAAAGCCAAGGCAGCTGGGAAGACTGATGTTCCCAACCTGCAGGAATCGGTGGTCGAGGTACACCTGCACGGTAGGACGAAGAGGAAGGCCGAGTTGCCGCCTCGACCCGGCAAGGGGAAGGATGTGAAGAAGGTGAGGGCGGCATTACTCAAGGCGGGGTCAGCTAGTGGGGCGGGATCGGTCAATGGGGCGAATGGACCGGAGTTCGGTTTGATCGAGTTGCCGGAGATATCTGTCAGAAAGGATATTGCGATCAACCTCCCAGATATCATCATCAACTCCATTGACGGTATGGAGGCGGATCATATTGTGAGGACGATGGTCAAGTTTGGAAGAAAAGCATTGATATTAAGCCGTCGTGTTGGGTCTCTATATCGATGGGAAGTAAAGGAGGGAGGTAGGGAAAAAGTTGAAGAGTTGCAGGGAAAGGTGGACAAGTTTAAGGAGGAGAGGGTCGCGTGGAAGAGAGAAAGGGAGAGTCGGAGGAGGAGAGAAAAAGGCTGTGAACATGGAAGGTTCGTTGTTTGGACTCAGAGGGAAAATTGAACAAGAAGATAGAAGATTTGGAGGCAGACTACGATGAGCTGAAAGAAAAATATGATGGTGTTGTAGGTGAACTTGATGACTTGAAGGGTTGCATCATCCAAGAGCACATCAACGACTTTCAAAAGGGATTGCGGCAAGCGGCATTTTTTCATCAAGATATTGATGCCGCTGATTCGAAATTTGATGTGAACAAGGATGTTGTTGACGGGAAGCTTATCAATGAGGATGAGAGCAGTCCGGATGAGGAGGCGGCCAAAGAAGAGAAGGAGGCGGAAGATGCCGTGGAGGGGGCCCATGATGCAACAAAATAGGACTTTGATTTCTAATGATTTGAAAATATTATTGAGCCTATGTCTGTAATAATTGGTACATTTAGTTCGTGATACTTGGTACATTGCTTTTGCATTTATGTTTAATGTGATTGATGTTTTGTTTGCTATTTTGTGTGCCAGATGATGATGATTTGTGATGTATGTTATGTTTGGCGAAATCGATTATATGTTAAGGGTGTTCGACCCAGGCCGCTTACTTGTAGTAAGGGTGGGGAACTTAAACGAATTTACCACGAGTTAAGGGTGTTTGACCCAGACCGCTTACTTGTGGTAAGGGTGGGGAACTTAAACGAATTAACCACGAGTTAAGGGTGTTTGACCCAGGCCGCTTACTTGTGGTAAGGGTGGAGAACTTAAACGAATTAACCACGAGTTAAGGGTGTTCGACCCAGGCCGCTTACTTGTGGTAAGGGTGGGGAACTTAAACGAATTAACCACGAGTTAAGGGTGTTCGACCCAGGCCACTTACTTGTGGTAAGGGTGGGGAACTTAAACGAATTAACCACGAGTTAAGGGTATTCGACCCAGGCCGCTTACTTGTGGTAAGGGTGGGGAACTTAAACGAATTAACCACGAGTTAAGGGTGTTCTACCCGGGCCGCTTACTTGTGGTAAGGGTGGGGAACTTAAACGAATTAGAAGTCAAATAGAGAGTAGTCGTAAAGTTGGGAACCCTTTGTATTATTCATTGAATCTGGGGTGCCTCGTTAAAACCTCCCTGGCTAAAACCCTCCTTAGGGAAAAAAGACCAGGTGAGGAAAAAGAGCACACCCAGGGTTACAAGTATTCGGTTCAATACAGTATACATTTAACTAAAGTAGAATTTGAGGTGGGACACATTCCAAGTGTTGGGTATCTCTTCCCCAGATAAATGTTCCAGGCGATAAGTTCCTCCTCTTGCGTCTTCACATATGCGGTATGGGCCGTCCCAGTTGGCGGAGAACTTACCATCCTTCTTTCTTGCACTGCTGGCCATTCTCCATACTAAGTCTCCGCTTACGAATGATCATGGACATAGGTTTGCGTTATACTTTCTGGCAGCTCTTCGTTTAGCGGCCTAGTTGCGTATCTGGGATTTTTCTCTGAGTTCGGGTAGGAGGTCGAGATGAGTGGCCATGTTTTGGTGGTTGCGGGTTGGGTCGTACAATTCTCGGCGCAGGGATGGTTCGCGAATTTCGACCGATATCATGGCATCTGCACCGTAAACTAGGCTGAACGGGGACTCGTTTGTTGATGATTGAGGGGTGCACTTGTAAGCCCATAGCACTTCTACCAGCTCCTCGGGCCGTCGGCCTTCGGCACTATCTAATCTCTTGCGCAATTCCACTAGGATAACTTTGTAAATCGCCTCTGCTTGTCCATTTGTTTGTGGGTGTTCTACAGAACTTGTGATGTGTTTGATTCCCAGACCAGTGTAGAACTTGGCTAGCTCCTTATCTATAAATTGTCGGCCATTATCGATGATGATAGTATGTGGAACACCATATCTACATATAATATCTTTCCAAACGAACTGCTGGACTTGCTGGGTCGTGATCGTGGTCAGCGGCTTGGCCTCTATCCATTTGGTGAAATAGTCAACGGCTACAATCAGGAATTTCACCTGCCCCTTGCCGGGGGAGAAGGGGTCAAGGATATCCATTCCCCATTTAGCAAAGGGCCATGGGGATAGTATGGAGTGGAGTTGTTCTTGTTTCTGGTGGATGAGGTTGTCATGTTTTTGGCATGGTTTGCACTTTCTGACGTAGTCTTGGCAGTCTGCTTCTATAATCGGCCAGAAGTAGCCGGCTCGAAGGATTCTAGTGGCCATATTGCGTGCGCCGGAATGGTATCCGTAAATACTTTCATGTAACTCCTTAATGATATACTGCGCTTGTTCTGTAGTGACACATTTAAGAAGTGGTTGGTTGTACCCGCGTTTGTAGAGGTCATCGCCTATCATGGTATACCTGGCGGCCTTAGCCAGCAAAGTTTTGTCAGCATCTTGGGGTGGGTTGCCGGTTTGGAGGTATTGGATATAGGGGGTGGTCCAATTGTGGGTTTGGGGAGGGGTGGTATTGTCGGCTGGGGAGTGGGTCAAGTTATGGCAGGTATTTGTGATGGAAGGTGTAGATAACGTTTGCTGTAACAGGGATCGATGGCGGCTTTTTAATTTGGTGTTGGCTAATTTGGAGAGGATGTCGGCTCTGATGTTGTCGGTCCTGGGGATGTGTTCGATGCGGACTCGTTCAAAGGCGGATTGAATGACTGCGCGAACCAAATGGTAATATTGTAGAAGGATGGGGTCTTTAATCTGGAATTCGTCATTTAGGTGTCCTACAATAAGCTTGGAGTCGGTTTTGCACGTTAACGTCTTGACACCAACTTCGCGGGCAAGGAAAAGGCCGACGAGGATGGCTTCGTATTCGGCTTGGTTGTTGGATGTTTTGAAGGCAAAGTGGAGGGATTTTTCAATGAGGATGTCGTTAAGCCCTTCTAACACGATGCCAGCACCGACACCTTTCAGATTCGAGGAACCATCTACATGAAGCGTCCACTGGTCCTCTGTGGGTGTTTGTTGGAGGTCATTAAAAAAATCTAGGAGGCATTGGGCTTTAATGGGGCCATGGGGTTTGTAGCGAATGTTGAATTCCGACAGCTCGACGGCCCAAGATGACATCCGTCCTGCTAGGTCTGGTTTTTGCAATATTTTTTGGATTGGGTAGTCGGTTTCGACGGTGATGCTGTGGTTTTGGAAGTATGGGCGTAGGCGGCGAGCTGCGTGAACCAAGGACAGGACCAACTTCTCCACCATTTGATATCTGGTTTCAGGATCTTGCAGCGTTCTGGTAATGAAGTAGACAGGATGTTGCATGCCCTCTATATCTTGGACAAGCGCGATGCTGACGGTGTGGTCGGTGGCTGTGATGTACACTAGGAGGGGTTGGCGAGTGTCTGGCTTGTGGAGGATAGGTGGTGAGGTTAGGGTGGTTTTTAGTTTTTGAAAGATTTGTTCACAGTCGTCAGTCCACGTGAACCGGGTGGATTTCTTGAGGAGTTGGACTATGGGTTGGGTTTGTTCAGCCAGTTTGGACAGGAAGCGAGAAATTGCGGTAAGGCGGCCTATAAGGCGTTGGACCTCTTTGATGGTAGTGGGACTGCGCATTTCGATAATTGCCTTGCACTTTTCGGGATTGGCCTCTATACCGCACTAGGTTAACATGAATCCGAGAAATTTACCACGGTCGACGCCAAAGACACACTTGTCAGGGTTGAGGCGAATGTTGTATTAGCATAATGCGGAGAAGACCACCGAGAGGTCCTGGGCATGTTGGTGGTGGCTTGGAGACTTGACAACCATTTCGTCAACGTATACCTCGACACATTGTCCCATTAGATGGCTGAAAACTTTGTCCATCAACCGTTGGTAGGTTGCTCCAGCATTCTTAAGATCAAAGGGCATAACTCTGTAAAACTAGTTGGCGTCATCCATGATGAAGTCGGTCTTATTCATGTCAGATGCAGCCATAGGGATTTGATTGTATCCGAAATATGCATCCAAGAAGCTAAGTACTTTATTCCCTGCCACGCCGTCAACAAGCCGGTCGATATTGGGTAAGGAGTAGGCATCTCGAGGATAGGCCTTGTTTAAATCTGTGTAGTCTACGCACATCCACCATTTGCCATTGGCTTTCTTCACCAAGACTACATTAGAAAGCCAAGTGGTGTATTGAGCTTCTTCGATGAATCCTGCGCTCAGTAACTTGTCGGCTTCGGCCTTAGTTGCTAGGCATCGTTCTTCGCCAAGTTTGCGTTTTTTCTGGGAGATGTAGCGGGCTTCATTGTAGATGGATAGCTTGTGGGATGCTACCAGAGGGTCTACCCTAGGTAAGTCAGTGGTTGACTAGGCAAAAAGGTCCGTGTTGTTGCCAAGGATAGGTGTGATGATGGCACGCTCGTCAGAGTTCAAACCGGTGCCTAAGTTGATGGAGTGGCCATTTGGAAGTTCAAGAGGGGAAGTTTCTTCGACAGGTTCGAGACAAACATTGCGGCCCACTCTGGGGTCTAGATCTTCGCCTGATAGGGCGATGCCGGAGCCAGGTGGGCGCTCAATGTGGTTGGTTTGATGGATTGGGAGTTGTGGGCATAGGCTGGCCATGTAGCATTCGCGTGCCATTCGTTGGTCGCAATGGACGGTGAGGATGTCACTAGAAGGGGAAGGGAACTTCATGGCCAAATGGGGGGTGGAGACGACAACGCCAAAGGTGTTGAGTGAAGGGTGGCCAAGGAGGACATTGTAGGATGTGGGCGCGTCAACGATAAGGAAGCGGATGGGAATGGTTTTGGTTTGGGTTCCATCGCGAAACACGGTGTGAAGGTCAATGTAGCCGCGGGTGGTAACTTGTTCACTCAAGAAGCCACAGATTGGTTCGTCATATGGAACCATGGCAGTATTCGGAAGCTGGAGTTTTTGATAGGTGGCCCAGTAGAGAATGTCGACAGAGCTGCCTTGGTCAACAAGGACTTTCTTGACGGCGTAGTTTTCGATTTCAACAGTGATGACCATGGGGTCGTCTTGTTGGTGGTCGAGGCCGTGAAAGTCGTCGTCTGTGAAGATGACGGGAGGCATGCGGCGTCTGTGATGGGAATAGGTAATGTGGTTGATGGATTGAATATGGCGGAGGTGTTTCTTTCTGGCAGAAGAGGTGGATCCTCCACTAGCAAAGCCACCAGAGATGGTGTTGATAGTGCCGCGTAGGGGAGGATCAGCGGGGGTGATATCGGTGCGGGCCGATTGGGGATCCTGGTTAGCGGGTTGGGTGGGGCGTCTGTCGTGGCGAGAGTCGTGTGGAGGGCATCTGTGGTCAGATCAAGAGGGGTGACGGGATCGAGAGAGATGATCATCTCTACGGATGAAGCGGCGAAAGTGACCAGCACGGACCAGTTCTTCTATTTTATCCTGGAGTGCTTTGCAGTATTCTGTAGTGTGGCCATGGTTGCGATGGTATCGGCAATACTTGGTCATATCTGCATTAGGGGGAGTAGTTGTCTTTCGTGGTGGTGAAATGAGGTCAGCTTGTAGGGCCTCGTCAAGGAGGCGGGATCGGGCTATAGTGAGGGAAGCATATCTGGTAAAACGGGGTTGGGTGGAGAATGCTCTAAGCGGTTCACCTTGTTCTTGCCTAATTCCCAGAAGGGAGATCGTGGTGGTTTGATGTGGTCGGCTGCCGGCGAAATGGGTGGAGAACATATGGAAGAGTGCGTCGAAGTTGTCGATGAAGTAGGGTGGAAGGGTTGTAAACCATTCTAGAGTAGGGCCCTTGAGGGTGATGAGGAAGGCCTTGCAAAAGACCGCGTCCTGGGACGTGTACAGGGCGACATGGGTGATGTAGACTTTGAGGTGTTCGTCATGGTCAGTTTCACAGGTGTAGCGGTCCAGTGTGAAGGGTTCCCACTGGGCAGGCAGGGGGTGTTGGCGATGAAATCGGTGAAGGGGTGGCGACGCCTGAGTTGTTGTGGTGGTAGCGGATGGGGGGATAGGATGGTGAACAAGAGTGGGAAAGGTGGAGGTGAAGTTGTGAGGGGGGATGTGGGTCGTCGGAAGGTAATGTAGGTTGTGAGGTGGGACATGGGTAGCGTGTAGGGTGGTGGGTATGTTGTAGGGGACCTGGGTGGTGGGGAGGGTGGCAGCCACGGTAGGGGTTACGGTGTGCCCTGGTTGGGTGGAGGGGAAATGAGTGGGATGGGTGGAGGGAATGGGTGTTTGTTGGGTGGTGAAGAAGGTGTGAGGGGTGGGGTTGTATTCGCTTTCCTCTTCTGTGGGCTGGAAGGTCGGGGACCTTGCAGCCTCAGACGCCTCCTTGGCTTTTCCTTTCAGGGTGGGATCAGCTTTGATCTTTCGCCTAAGGCGAGAGTTCTCTTGTCGTAGCGCCTCCATCTCATCAGCATTGCGTTTCTTCAGATCTGCTAGTTCTTGTTGCATCTGCGCCTGGCCGTCTAGGATGGCAGCTAGGTCAGGGGTGATGCTAGTAGGTCCTGAGGGACCAGCATCCGCTTGCTTGTTAACTTCAGCTCTGCTGCGGGTTGAAACCATCTTCGGAGAAAAACGGGTACTAAGGTGTTGTCTCGTGCCCCACGGTGGGCGCCAATTGTTCCTGCAGAGAACAAACAAGATAAGTCAGGCACAAGCGTCACCTTACCCATGTAGTCCGTTATCTCCTCAGTTGGCCTCTTCCCGGTTGGTACATATCGGCTTGGACCCAGGAGGGGTTACCTGCAGAAGGGACTCCGAAGCTCAAGTGAGTCAAAGCTCTCAAAAAGGTCAAATCAGATGATTAATGGAGTAATGAATGCGTACCTTTAATTATTGGGGTCCACGTGTATTTATAGAGTATTAATTATGTCTGGTTATGCCATGGGCCGGGCCTTAGCCTGGGCCCTAGTTTGGGCTGTAAGTGGGCATGGCCCTAACCCAGGCCCTTAGATTTGACTATTGTGGGCTTATTGAACATATGGGGGGTTTTGCTAGGTGTATTAAGGTACTCGGCCTAAACCGACTACTTCCCTTGACGGTTTGTGTTGCTCATATGCTGTCTTAGGCAAGTTATTCTTCTAGATGTTTATGTTATTGGTTCAGGTCGGCTAGGCTTAGATCGGCTCAGCCTACACCGGTTACTTGAATGTTTTTGTGTGTAGGTATGATGATCGTTTTATTATTATTTCGTTAAGTTAGCTTGGTGTGGTACATAAATAAATTTTGAATGTGTTAATAATAATATATAGGTAGGATAAGGAGGTAAAAGACATGATAATATTATTGTTAAAAGATATTTTAAAGAAAAATAATGTGATACTATAAACATTCTGCATAAGAAAAACAATAAAAATGGAGATTGATGTTTTAGTTTAATAAAAGCAATTTACTCTTTTAATTCAAATTGGGTTAATTGCAAAAGTATTGGTTGTTTTACTTTTACGATCTCTTATCATTCATATTGCCAAATTGATAAAATTGTATTTGATTATTTCTACTTTAAATTTGTATAAATTTTGTAACACCCCATTTAATTTATAAGCAAAATTAAACGTAGCATCGCATAAAATAACATACAAGCGTAGCTCGGGAGTTTGAAACTAAGCTCCCAACGATCCATGGCACACCACAATGCCCAAAAGAAAACGGGATAAAGAGTTAACTAAAAGTATATAAATCTAAAACCATTTATTTCGTGGGTCGCAGCCCTAGATGAACTCATACGGAAAATATAAACTAGTCCACGCGAACTATGCAGCGGAACCTCCATTTCCTTGCTGACCTCGGGAAGCTCGCCCATCTGCTCCCATCAATTAAATTGATGATCATCGCAAGAAAGAAGAACCACATACAAGACAACCATACAATAAACAGGGTAAGCTAGAGCCAACAACATTTTTATCATACAGTCAAATATATTTCTCACCAATTCAATATCCATACATCAACCAAGCATGTTATGACTTTCATTCAATACACTACGACTCGACTTGCCTCATCCGGATACGTATAACTTGGTCGGATTCAGCGGATGCTTGCGCTTGTGGTGGATACCTCTGCTCACCCTCGAGCTGCTCACCCCCGAACTATGTCTTACAAGTGTTATGATGGATCAATTTTCCCTCACCACAAGGTTAGCCCTTAATGAATTTCAGGCCACTTGCTACTCTCACCACAGGAGTCAGTTCGCTCTAGGTGAGACTAACTGTGATGAAAGAATAACCACCTCCTTAGAAGCTCCCTCAAGAAGGATCACTAGAAGCATGTCTAGAGGGGAGTCTTCTATTCCATCACCTTTATCTTTATTTTGCATTACTTTAGTTTGAATTCCCTAAGTTGGTTTCTAGTTGATTTATTTTGGTTGACTTGTTAACTTTGATCCAAAGTTGACCTTTGACCAAGATTAGATTAACTTAAACCAACATGCTAATCCTTGTTTGTCTTGTTTTGTAGGTAATTAAGAGAAAGTATAGCATGGCTAGGTGGCACTTGGTGATTGGAGCACTTGGATGAAGTGGAAGAGAGAGGAAAGCAAAAAGCATAAAGCAAAAGCAAAAGTAGACATGTACCTTGTCTCCTTTTGCCTTTGTGGTTTATG
>Ga0214543_1005087_pt1 | contig 24518 bp, 13 predicted proteins | sample CNSS2metaG_FD_160094 | JGI IMG/M metagenome (GOLD analysis project Ga0214543, IMG submission 160094) | Root nodule microbial communities from cowpea collected in UCLA plant growth center, Los Angeles, California, USA - CNSS2 | ecosystem: Host-associated > Plants > Roots > Nodule | place: USA... | reverse complement strand
TAACTATGAATATTTTAATAATTTAAATAGGACGGGGATATGGTGGGACAAGTATTATGGTGGGTATGGGGACGGGGATGGGGCGAATATGTACATCCCCATACTCATGTGAAAAGGTTGGGAATTCCCTATACCTATATACATGCCCAATCAATGTAGAGATTCTCCATCAAAATAGGGACAAGTTCGGGCAATAGCCACGGGGCTAGTTTATTTGCCATCCCTACTCTCATGTTTAGCTACCTCATTTGGCTAAACTCAACTTCTTTTTCTTTCTCTAGATTATCACATATTCCCTTGCCAATAACAGTACCTCTCCTAGTTGTGATAGCCTTGTATGGTTCTTAGGATTGACTTTTGTTTTGGCTGAAAAATTGATTCTCTTGGTCATCAGCTAATTTTTTGGTTAGTTATCCTACATGAATTTCCAAATTCCTGATAAAGGCCCTAGTATTTTTCTAACTGGTTGTCAAAACTTGCGTGAATTGTGTTAGAGTTTCTTCCATATTTGACAACCTATCTTGACAATATGGTTGTTGGCCTTGATAAGATACCTATTGCACTTGTCTTTCAAAAGGTGCATCCTTTTTGTTGTAGCCAAATTATTGATTCTGGGTTTTTCTCCAACTAGAATTTTGGTTTAAGTTGTCAAAATGGTTGTCTAATCTTCGTGCAGTGTTCATGTAATTATCTTCTTCTTCTTTGTGTGGCTCAACTAAGGTGCAATGACAATTTGGATGATGTCATACACAAAAGTCACACCTCATTACATGAAGAGATGGACTTTATTGTGGGCTAAACTAGCATTTTGAGTATCTAGTTTTGAAATTCCTCTTTTGGCAACTTGACTTCTATCATGGTGAGCTTGATAATCACTGGCTGCTAATGCATCAACAATTTTGATTGCTTCTTTATCATTTTTCATCATTGATCCTTCTACAGAAGAATCTATTAGTATTTTGGTGTGTGGTTTTAGTCCATCACAAAACATGTTCAACTGTGCTACATAATCAAATCCATGATTTAGGATTTTCTAAACAGAGATTTACATCTCTCCCAAGCTCTACATAGTGGTTCATCTACTCCTTGAGAGAATGTTGCAATTACTAACTTGGCTTTGATATATCTAGAAGTAGGAAAAAATCTAGATAAAATTTGTTTTCTCTACATCCTCTCATCTGGTCAAACTTTGGTTTGGATGAGTCTGCATCCATGTTTTGGCCTTTATTGGTCAATGGAAAGGGGGAAAATCTAAGGTAAAATACCTTATCATCCTTTCTATGTACTTTCATGGTGCCACATTACTCATAAAAGGTTGATAGATGATTATAGTGGTCTTCATGGTACACTCTTGCAAAATGATTAAAGATTATAAGTGACAACATAGTTGACTTCATTTCCACTCCTTTTGTTAGCCTAACAATGCTAGAAAAATGTCTTAGACCTAGCTGATGAACATACTTCCTTAGGAGTCTTCTTTGATTGTTATAATTGTGTGGTCCTTCTCCTTCTGGATTCCTTATTGCACATGTATTCACTTTATTTGTCCTTGCTAAACTAAAATGGAAATGGATGACTCTTCCTTGTGTCTTCTTTCCTTATCTAATTGTTTTTGTTTTCTGGTTTTGTTGTTGTTTCTCCTTGTTTTTCTCTCTATCCCAAGATTAAAGAATAGATTTTCAACCTACCTTTTTACCTTGCATACAAGAAGTAACTAGGAGGCAAGTAAGTATAGACAAATCAAATAACCACTATAATTAAAAACTAATTAATATCTACAAAGATTTACATGAAAATTTAAAATGGGTTAAAATTACCAAATATTTTGACACAAGTTTGTTAGAATCGCGCAACGGAATGTTCGCGTGTGGAAAAAAAATCCAAGAAGGTGAATGAATTGGTTTGATAATAAAAATTAATACTTTGAAAATTTCCCCAAACTTTAACATTTCTATTAAAAGTTCTTTCCTTTAATTGCATGATGAATAATCTGGTTCTTGCATGAGTGTTTTGCTGTTCACGCTGATTTTCTGGGTTTCTGGAATTTTCTAGAAACCGCTTGGTGGGTGATGAATCACCGCCAGACGATACATCAATTTTGTGCTATTTTTGAGTTCTTGAAGAGGAACCGCCTGGCGGCATATCCCTGGCTGCCAGGCGACACATGGCTGCAACTCAAATTCTGGGTTTTTGGGTTGAATTGCCTGGCTATGCTGAACACCCGCTAGGTGACGCGAGTTGATTTGGCATGATTTTTACATTTTTAGTGTTCTGGGAGGATTCTAATCGGGGAGAAACCATGTTAAATGGTTTAGGAATGGTTAGACATCATATAAACTTGAAATTCTTGTGATGGAGAATTGGTTTAATAAAATATTCGTGAAAATGATTTTATGGTTCGAAAAATTGGGATTTTGCATACAGGTCTAAATGAGGTAAGCCACAAGAAGGAAATTCTGTGTATTAGATGTTTAACATATGATTATTAATCATAAATACATGATGGAAGGGAATTCAGTGGAAAATTGATGAACGAGGATGAGTTATTGGTGTTAGGATTCGCGTAGAGGGAAGGAACAAATCTGGAAATTTGCCCAGAAAGTGATGCAACGCCTAGCGACTTGCAGCATGCCACCAGGCGGAAATGGTGGTAGTGGTTTTTGGTGATTGGTGCAGTGCGGTTCGAGTAGAAGAGTGCACTTGGGAAATCAAGTGGAAGAGAATAAATAAAAATATGATAATTGGAAATACTTTAACTAGGATGCTTTAAGACATAATAGTAAGGTATGAGATGGGTTGAGGGTTGAGGGAATATAACTGTTGGGGTTACAGCATGAAGGTAAATCAAAATGGATAAGTTGTCTTAAGAAAATAGGGAGCATGACTGAGTTAAATGTACTGCGGGTTGACCAATATGGTACAATTATGAGTTAGAATTCCTAAGGGAAAATGGAATGAGTAGACTTAAGGTATATAACATTTTAGGAGGATGTTAAAATCTGCAAGGTAGTGTATTATACGGAAGAGGGCAGCGTATTACTCCATAAACAATGATACATGAGAATAATTGGAATGGTCTAGGAGACAAGGGTGAGGCAAGGCCAATGGTTGAAAGGAATTATGCTAACTAGGATTATTACAGCCTATAACCAACCAAGTTGATGGTAAGTTGGATAAGTGGCAAAGTGAGAGCAGAGTGGGCAAGTGCGCCTGAACCAGAGTTAAAAACCAGTACTGCACAATTATTGGTGTAGCGCCTAGCGGTGGCGTAAGACCCGCCAAGCATTAGCTACGAAAATAGAGGGGTTCTAGACCGCGTGCGCCTGGCGGTGAGGGTAGTTCCGCCAGGCGAGGTATGCAGTGTTAGGGATTCCAGAGGCGCTTGGCGCTTGGCGGTACACGTCCCCCGCCAGGCGATCTGAAGCGGCAACACCTGACACCTCGTGAGCAGTGCCAAGCGATCTGGTGGTAGCAGAGTGATGTTTCATTGCTAGTATTAGTTGCATGATCTACAAGGCTTCTATGAAACCGTATGGGTCGGCTTGCTGGTGTTCTTTGAGTTGTGGCTCAGAACGTATCCCTTGAGTTGAGCTTGGGATAGGGGTTAAGCACGTGACATTCCTTGAGTTGAGCTCGAAATGACACCCCTCGAGTTGAGCTCGGAATGGCGGATGAACACGAGGAACCCTTGAGTTGAGCTCGGGTTGGCGAGTTTTGCCGGTGTGAGTGTGCTGGTTGTGGCCAGTACAGATGGGTCCAGATGGATTGTTGTCCTCAATAATTAGCTGACGAGTTTGGTAGTCTTGGGACGTTACGAACTATGTTCGTATTTGGGAACTCCACCTGGCGTTACGGTGTGTGATCTGTAGCATGGTTTTTCGCACGTGCTCTATCGGTTGTAGTCGATAGGTATGACAGCAAGACATCTTGAGGTACTCACTAGAAGACGTAGAACCCGATTAACATGGTTGTGGCCATGTGGTATGGAATCAAAAAAAGGAATTCCTTTGTTGTGATTGTGTGATATATATAATTATGCTATATATATATATATATGTTTGTTTTGTTAGCTCACCTTATCTGCTTGCGTTTGGTGATGATCGTGTACGAGGTACACGGGAGCAGATGATGTTGTAGGTGGATCTGGTAAGGCTTAGAGCTGGAGTGGGGCTAGACTGGGATTCAGAGTTTCATTCAGAGTTTTTATTATGTTTTGGAACAGTTAAAAAAAATTACATTATTAAACTCGAATTTTGTTATGGATTTTTATATTGAGTTATAATAGTGCTTTTGAGAACATTTATTACTATTATAAAATTTGAAATTTCCTGCATTTTTGGGATATGTATTTATAATTAATGAGTTTTAATTTCTTATTTTATTATATTATTTAAATCCGTAATATCTGGTCAGGATGTTACACCAAAAACTTGTTATGGGTATTTCCCTCAGAAGGTATACTAAGTCAGTGTAATAAACTTAACAAGTATTGTATTCACAAGGACTTGTGCAGAATTTTACAATAGTTATAATATGTCACTAACAAGTAATAAAAGATTTGCATGAAACAATGTTTAATCGGATCAAATAAAATAATTTTAGCATAATTAAAATGAGATTAAAACAACCAATATATGCAAATGTATTAAGATTGAACTTCACCTATCTTCTTCAATTGCACTTCCACTGATTTAATAAATATTGATGCAATTGTCCAATATCATTGAAAGTTCATGAATCATTCAAAATCAATTCCCTGAGTTTAGAAATCTAAGGACTTCAATCACAACATTTGATTCCTTAAATCATTGTGAATAAGCCCTTGCTTTAAGTGTAGGACTTGAGAAACTAAATCATTCAAATATATTCCTAGCATTCAAAGGCATTAGATGATTTGATTCTACCTCAGATTTAAGATTAGCTTTCCAATTCAATCTAAATAAGTTAAATAAGATGAGTGATCAATTCATCTAAATGTTCATGCATAAAACCAAATCATTAACACTTAATAAAAACACATATAAATATAAATTAGCAACAATACAAAGAATTTAAAAAAGTTACATCCAATCTCAATTCAAGAAAGTTCAGCCACTCATGATAATGACTCGTTCACAACAAAATAGAGCTAGGAGCAAAAGTTTGAGGCTTGAATCTTCTTTTCAGTGGATTCAAGCCTCAAACTTTGCCTCCTTAGTGTCCCTCTCTCAAACAAAAGTTTAAAAAAAGGTGTCTTAAAATAGAATTAAACTTTGTTTATATATAGATAGAATTAGTGCTCAACTTTAGCCTTCAGTGATCAACTGTTGAGGTTTCCTTTCATGCATGGTTTCATTGTGGCTTAAGTCTCTACTTTAGTGATCAGTTGTTGAGGTTTCCTCATCTTAGCATCTAACTCTTCTAATGTGATCAATTTAAGTTTCCTCCTATTAAGGGTTTGCTCCATGGCCCATCATGTATCCTATCACTTAACTATGAAGAAAAATAGTTTGAATTTTTCATAAAACACCATCCAACGCTCAGCACCAATCTTGCAAAAGTGTTGCATTCCGTCAAATTTTCATTAAATTCACAATTAACTAACTCTCATTACCACATTTTGTGTTTATAAACTAAATAAGTCTGATTTACTTAAAAATATATTAAATTTATGCATATTAAGTGTCAAAATCATATGTAAAATCAAGTAAACTAGACACTTATAAGTTAATCAATAAAAATTAAATATAGGTGAAAAATTAAATAACTAAGAGACCTAACCAATTTTTCTTTTTGTGTGTGAGGTTTCAATGGTGATCATAATTTTCTTTAATTATGAATAGTTCATGAGACAACAAATCATCAAGTTTTATATAATATTCCTCATTTTTTCACAATTTGACTAGTAAAGTTTATGTTTTAAAAAGAACTAAAAGTATTTTTCATTTGGCCACAAAATATACCCATCCAAGTGGCCTATTATTGAGTAGTAAAAAAGAATATTACAAAGTTATATTATTATTTTTTTATAAAAATTCTAATTAAACGTGTTGCAAATTAATAAAATTTTATATATATATATATATATATATATATATATTCATGTAATGATGCTTATAATTTAGTCAACATTATTTGTTTACTAATAGTTGTAGAATATAGAAATGAAAAGGTAACATATAAGGAAAACAGTTGACTAAAATATTTCTCCATTCGTCTTTAAAGAAAGTTTAATTATTATTTATCCAAATTTTCTCAAATCCCATAACCAATATGAAAAACTTGGAGAAGGAAAACATGAGATCTCTAAGAGAAAAGAAAGAGAAAGAAAAGAGTGAAAAAGAAGAAGATATTAGAATAAGGGAGAACTAAAGAGAAGGAAGAATACTAAGAACTTTGAGAAATATGTACAGACCAACCTATAACCCGCAAAAAAAACCGGGCTAGGACAGGAAACACAACTCGTCAACCCGCACTAACCCGGCTCGTCAAATTTGTCAACTCGACGAGCCAACCAGTGAACCAAAACGGGTCAGCCAGTGACACGCTTACACTTAAAAAAAAGAGTGAGCCATTCATTTCTCTTTTTTTCTGTAGTTGTTTCTTCTTTATTCATCTTTCACTCTCTCTATTTTTGCGTCTTTCACCCTCTCACACCGGTAGGGGTGATCATGGATTGGATTTTTAATGATCGAATCCACATCCATTTTGGATCCAAATAATTGAATTAGATTTTCGATCTAAATCCATTTTTTCAAAAAAAGTAGATTGAATTTTTTAAAAATCCAGATCCAAATATTTAGATCAAGTTTAAATCCAGATCTAAATATTTGGATCAAATTCAAAATCCAAAATCTATTTTTCATAAAATAAATTTAAATTAAATTTTTTAATACTTGTGTCCATAGGGCTGACATCATAGAATTTGACAGATTTTTTGTCAGGGCCAACGAGGCCAAATTTCAGCATGGGATGAACTTGGATGACTTTCGAACAAATTTCGGTTGGGGACGACGTGACCAAATTTGGGTCAAGGTCGACTTGACAAAATTTAAGTCGAGATTGACTTGACTGGATTCGACTGAATTTCGGTCAGGGCCGATTTTGCCTAATACGACCAAATTTTGGCCAGAACCGACTTGGTTGGGCCAGAGCCTGATCAGTCAAGTTTCGGTCAGGGTTGACTCCACTAAATTCGTCGACCGGGACCGACTTGACTGAACATGACCACTTTTCGATCACAGCCGACTAAGTTGCATATAGTTAAATTTCGTTCGGGACTTACTCAACCGAATACGGCTAAATTTGGGCTAGTGCCGACTCAACGAAATTTTGGTCATAACCAACTCGACTGAATTTGGCCAAATTTAAGTTAGGACCGACTCGCCTAAATATGACCAAATTTGGTCGCGATTGACTCTGCCGAATATGACCAAATTCAGGCCAAGACCAACTTAGTCAAATTTTGGTTGAGGCCAACAAGACCGAATTTTGACCAGAGCCGACTCGACTAAATTCGACCGAATTTCGGTCGTGGCCGACTCAATTGAATACGGCCAAATTTTGATCGAGACCAACTCATTTGAATACAGCCAAATTTAACTCAGTTGTTGCATAAGATTAGTTTTTCTATTTTCAGTAAAATAATGTTCTTTCTCTTCCTTCTTTCGATCAATAAGAAACTATTATCTGAAGAAGGATAAACAACAAAGAAGAACCTTAGCTATACTGCAACCAGTAAACCAAAACACCATTATTTTATGAAAGAATCAAGTATTTCAGTGCAATAATGTGATACGTGCGACGTGGGACGTGAGACGTGGGACGTGAGACGTGGAAAGTGAGACGTTGGCGTGATACGTAGGACGTGAGACGTGCAACATGAGACGTGAGACGTAGGACGTGGGACGTGAAACGTAAGATGTGAGACGTGAGACATAGGACGTAAGACGTGAGACGTAGGACGTGGGATGTGAGACGACGTGGGATGCAAGACGTGAGACGTAAGACATGAGACGCGGAACGTGAGACGTGGGACATAGGACGTGGGACGTGAAACATGAGACGTGGAACATGGAACGTGGGACGTGGGACGTGGAAGGTAAGACGTGAGACGACGTGAGAGGTAAGACATGAGACGCAAGACGTGAGACGTGGGACGTGGGACGTAAGACGTGAGACGTGAGACGTGGAACGTGGGACGTGAGAGACGTGAAAGACGTGAAACGTGCGACGTGGAATGTTAGACGTGAGAGCCATGAAAAACGTGAGACGTGAGAGACGTGAAACGTCAGGACGTAGAACGTGGGACGTGGAATGTGAAACGCGGGACGTGGGACGTGAGACGTGGGACATGGGACGTGGACGTGAGACGTGACACGTAGGACGTGAGACGTTAGACCTGAGAATGAGAGATGTGAAAGACGTAGGACGTGAAATCTGAGAGTGAGAGACATGAAAGACGTGGGACGTGAATGTGGGACGTGGGACGCGAGAGACTTGCGACGTTTGACTTGTGACGTGTGACGTGGAAAGTGAGACGTCGAAGTGGGACGGGGGACGTGGGACGTGAGACGTGAGACGTGGGATGTGAGACGTGGAACGTGAGACGTGAAATATGAGACGTGAGTCGTAGGACGTGGGATGTAACACGTGAGATGTGGGACGTGAGACCTGAGACGTGAGAGACGTGAAGGACGTGAGACATGGGACGTGGAACGTGAGACGTGAGACGTGCATCGTGCATCGTGCGACGTGCGACGTGAGACGTGAGACTTCCCTAAACACTAAACCTTAAAATTTATATTTATAAGCTTTAACCTTACAATTTAATTAAAAAGTTTAGAAGTTTAATAAAAGAATTGTTAATGTATCCATAAATTTGTACTAACAAATTTAAATTATACTCTTGTAAAAAAATGTATTAATAAAAAGGGATTAAATACATATAAAATTGAAAGAATAAAAATATGAGGGTAAAAGTAATAATTAATGTTTATTTAACACATAAAAATAAAATTTATGAGGATAACAACAATAATTTATATTTATTGAACTCTTAAATGAGCAGAAAGAAGCAGAGGATAATCTGAAAAGTTAAACTAAGGATGGACAAAAAATCTAATTTTCATGATCCAATCCATTTTTGCTATGATCCAATCCATTTACTATTCATTTTATTAAAAATCCAATCTATGTTATTGGATTTGGATATCAATCTGATCTACATTTTATATATTTTATGGATTATATATCCATACTCTAAATCTAGATTTTCAAAATGGATAATCCAAAATATCCAATCCAAAATTTTAGTTTATATTTTTGGTTAGGTTAGGCTAAAGGTTGGGACAAACTAGTCCAAATTTAGTCGTATTTGATTGAGTTGGCATGACCCTATACAAAATTTTGCTGAATTAGGCCAAATTCTGTCAAGTCGGTCCCGATCAAAATTTGGCCCAGCTGGTCCTAGACAAAATTTGGAAGTATTCAGTTGAGTTCACTCCGACCCAAATTTGACTGCATTGGGCTGAGTCGACCTAGACAAAATTTGACCGTATTCGACCGAGACAACCGCGACCAAAATTTGGTTGTATTTAGCCTAGTTGGCTCCAGTCAAAATTCGGTCGAATTCAATCGAGTTGGCCCCGATTGAGATTTGGCCGAGTCGGCCCTGACCCAAATTTGGTTGTATTTGGCTAAGACGGCCTAGGGTGAAATTTGGTCGTATTCAAATGAGTCGGTCACGATCGAAATTTGGTCGTATTCAACTGAGTCAACCATGACCAAAATTCGGCCGAAATTAGTCTAGTCGGCTCTGGTCAAAATTTGGCCGTGTTGGCCTCGACCAAAATTTGACCGAGTTGGTCCTGGCCTGAATTTGGTCGCATTCGGCAGAGTCGATCGCGACCGAAATTTGGTCATAGTTAGGCGAGTCGATCCTAACCTAAATTTGGCCAAATTCAGTCGAGTTAGTCATGACCAAAATTTGGTCAAGTCGGCACTAGCCCAAATTTAGCCGTATTCGGTCGAGTAAGTCCCGAACGAAATTTGACTATATTCAACTTAGTCGGCTGTGATCGAAAATTGGCCATGTTCAGTCAAGTCGGTCCCGGCCGACGAATTTAGTGGAGTCAACCCTGATTGAAACTTGACTGATTAGGCCCTGGCCCAAATGTGGCCATATTTGGCCAAGTCGGTTCTTGTCAAAATTTGGTCGTATTAGGCAAAGTCAGTCCTGGCTGAAATTCAGTCGAATCTAGTCAAGTCGATCTCAACTGAAATTTTGTCAAGTCGACCTTGGCCCAAATTTGGTCACGTCGTCCCCGACCAAAATTCGTTCGAAAGTCATCCAAGTTCATCCGATGCTGAAATTTAGCCTCGTTGGCCTCGACAAAAAATCTTCCAAATTCTATGATGTCAGCCTTATCGAAAATCTAATTCACATCCATTTTGGATCCAAATAATGGATGTGGATCCAAATTTGTGTCCATAGGGCTGACACCAAAGAATTTGACAGATTTGGCCGAATACTTCCAAATTTTGTCCAGGACAAACTGGGTCAAATCTCGATCGAGACCGACTTGACAGAATTTGGCCTAATTCGGCCAAATTTTGTATAGGGTCACGCCAACTCAATCAAATACGACTAAATTTGGGCTAGTCCGTCTCAACCTTTAGCCTAACCTAACAAACAATATAAAGTGAAAATTTGGATTGGATATTTTAGATTATCCATTTTGAAAATCTAGATTTCGGGAATGGATATTCAATCTATAAAATATATAAGATGTAGATTATATTGATATCCAGATCCAATAAAATGGATTTTAAATGGATTGGATTTTTAATAGAATGGATATTAAATGGATTGGATCATAGAAAAAAATGAATTGGATCATAAAAATTGGATTTTTTGCCCACCCTTACACACCAGTCTCTGCGTCTTTCACCCTCTCACACCAATCTCTGCGTCTTTCACCCTCTCACACCAAACCACACGAATTGTCCCTAACTTTGTGTCACACAGCCACCACGATGAAGGCTCTTTGTTTCCTCCTGCCACGAACTCATTCACTAACATAGGCACCAACAGGAATGAAGGACGAGCATCACATGAGCCACCAGTTGAACGACCACTAATGCAATGCGACGACCACCAGTGTGGTGTGCGACGACAACGCAACAGAGAGCGGCGACCACCCTCACCCTCATTTTTGATATCGCGATCTTCAAAACCCTAATTTCGCGAATTGCCCAATTTTTGTCGTGATTTTCCCTTTTTTGTATTGATTGATTATGTATTGATTGGGCTGAGGTATTCTGCAATCTTGTTGATTTGCGATTTTTTGTTCATCCAGTTTCAAATTGTTCATTGTGTTACCCTGCTTTTGGTTGTTTTTGGATTAGGTTGCTTTTTACTGTTCATCTTCTTCTTTCAGCTTCAAATATCAAATGTGTTTGTTTATTTTCCATGATTATCGTGCGTAATGAGAGTTAATGAATCATGATTGGGTTGGGACTTAATTAATACATTATAATGCATAATGGTGGCTTCGTAAATTTTTTGAATGATTAATACATTGTGATTTTCCATTCATTAAAATGTTTTCTATATTATAGTGGTTAATGGCGACTTGATGAATTAATGTGGTTTCTGCCATTCTTTATTACTTGTTGAGAGGAGGATCTAAAGAGTGAAAAAAAAAAGAATTGATCCGTTGAATAACAAAAGAGTGCAAAAAGAAAAATTTAAAATTGGGCTGGATTACTACATTTACTAACAAAACCCTATAGAAAAATAAAAACCAAAATGGACCTGCATTTGTCATTTAAGTAAAAAGAGAAGCTAAAAAAAGGCAGGTTAACCCGCTAGCCCGTCGACCCATTCAGTTGCGGGTCGGGTTATATTCTTTAACCCGTTTTTAAATGGTGGGTCAGTCCGGCCTAACCTATTTTTGACGGGCTAATGACGGGTCAGGCCAAAACGGGCCGTGCTGACCCGTTTTGCCACCCTTAGTTTTACCCTAGATTTGGAGAAAGCAACATATTGGGAATTTTATAAAAATTACTAGTGGAAAAAAATAGTCATTTCACACCCTAAAAAATTTAACAAAACTTTTAGAAAAATTTAGAAGTATAGGGATTTTGACTTATTACTAAGAATGAGACAATTTATTTGCATGAAACTTTGTTCAAAGTGAGATATAGGACACATTATAAGGTTTTTGTAACACCCTATTACTAAACTCATTCTACTAATTTAAAGTATTCAAATTTGATATTAAGCATACAACTTATAATATATGACCTATGTATTTCAATATTCTTCATAGGTTACCATATAAATTTTCATAAACACGAATGTATTCTAAATCTAGAGGAACTTTGTAAAACATAAAAGATACTATTCATATGTAGTCCACTTTGATTTGTACTACTCTTGAGTTATCTTACAACTAAGGTACCTCAAATGCACTATCCTTTGTTTAAGTATAACATACGATCATTACAAGTGGATTAACCACAACACACACAAAAGAAAGGGTAAACTAATGATAATTTCAATGTGCATATTTTGCAACATCTATAATAATACAATCCTTATTAACTCGCAACCAAACAAGCAGCCATACATAACAAAATGATTTTAGACTCAATATCTGTATTTATACATTTACTCGAACTCTTGAAGCCTTGCCTTGTCATGTAAAATGAAATCCTTAAGCGTTACAATCAAATAATGGTACATGGTTCCTCCCTCTCATGACAAGGTATGTTCACTTATAGCTTAAAAGAAAAAGGATCCACAACCCCAAAACCAATTATAGGATCTTCCTTCTCTCTTTACTACCTAGACTCCATCCTCTACATGAGTCTTGGAAGTCTAGTAGAGTATATGGATACCTCCAAAATGAGTGTCCCTAGCAAATGCATAACACTAGATTAACTTGTCATACCTTTCATCCTTAGGAATGATATAACCATACAACCTATCACAACATCCAACAATATATCACATTTCATTTATAAGGGAAACACCTCTTTGAAACATTTACCTCAATCAGATGATTAACCCCCCATAATTTCCTTCACATTCATGTCACATATCCATAATATCCTCATACTCACATGTATTCTTGGTATTTCAACATTTAAACCATACTCTTTAAATAACCCTCATACCTTATCCATAGAATAAATATGTATAAATCTATTTCATCACGTTGGCATGTTTTACCTTTCATTCACCCATATCTATCATTTACAAGATACACTCTTTTATTCCAAGATCAAACCAAGACCACAATAAGTACCAAATAACAAGCCAACACACCAAAGTAGTAATGCTCTTCACAATAGAGAAACCTAAAAATAGAGTAATCATAATCTATTTACTTTTCTAATTATATGTCTAGGATCAACTGGCAAAATTTTAGCTTGATCCAATGGTTAACGATGCAACTGTACATGTATGAACCTAGATGAATACAAACTATCTACTACAAATGGATGAAATTATGCATGTCAATATGAATTCTGAGTTCCTTGAATTGTGAATGGTGTGACGAAGTTCTAATACACTGAAATATGTAGAAATAAGGATCACAATTGTCTAGTAGCCACATACTCACAAAATAACTATGCAAACCACAATTTTCAAAAGAGGAAACCATGCTAATTATGCCTATTTTTGGGCAATCATGGCTAGAAACGTATAGTAGTGCATAAATGCATGGTCCTATCATTTAAACATGTTTAATATGATGCAAATGAACTTCTAAAATAGAAAATTTATCAAAAGAATGAATGTAGAATGAAATTCCCAATTTTAGCTAGACCAGAAAACCTAGAATGTACTTAATGGGTCAAAATTTATAAAATGCAAGGACTAGAATAATTTATGGCTCAAACATAATCCTATGCACTAAAAAAACATGCTTAAATACAAAGAAACATACAGAATTGACTAAAATATGTAAAAAGTTTAATTCTTAAGTTATAACCTATTTTATAGTAGTCTAGCTTGTGGTTTAGGTCTTAGATAGCCAAAGGTCTAGTTTTATGCAATGTGAATGAGAAAAACATGTTTTGATATGTAGAAATTCGTAAAATGATTGATCAAACTGAACCAAATACTCCAAATGCTCAAAATTCATGTTTCAAACTAAACTAGACAACAAATACATCAAAACTAGTTTTGACATCATTTTAGAATATTTGTTTCATGTAGATTTTTGGGACTGGATGCAATGAAAAGGGTCTGAACATGTTTCTTTATGCATGAGTATGGGAATGAAATGCCTAAAAATGATCAAATATGCTGGAATCACAAAATAACCTATCAAACCAAGCTTAACATCAATGCCAAAAAGGTTAATGTAGGTTTTGCTGCACCATGTCTTCAAAATGTGTTAACATCAATCTCCTTCCATGATAAAAAAAAATACCACACCAAGAAAGGAGATATAGATGCCAAAAAGGATCAAGCATTGACCTACATAAGGAGTTTAAATACTGCACTGCCTAATCATCTTTTTCTCACTAAGATAAATTAAGTATAACATCAGATTTCATATCCTCCATATATGGATAGCTATAAATTCTTGCTTGGAATTCATACATGATTATCGTAAGAGTGGTTAAACATCATCATACACTCTTTTCCAAACAAACCAAATTCAGCTATACATTTTGATTGTTCTTTATAGGTTTGACTTCCCAAAATCTCTAACAAGTTCATAAAAAATGGTGTGGCATGAAAAGGTGGAGGATTCAAGAAAACTATCATATCTAAACAACTCATTTATATTGTATTTAATATTTAAAACTCTCATTTATGACTATCATTTATGACTCATTACTTCTCTTACACCAACCAATTTTTCTTAATTTCTAAATAAACATAATGTGCTCTACCTCCCATATTCTAAGCCTTGTGAGACAAAAAGTAATCAAAATGACAGAATGTTCTACTCTAACATGAACTCTTTCACAATTTTCTACTCTAATAGCCTGGGAAACAAAAATATGAGGTGCTAGAATGTAGTGAAATGGAGCAGTAGAGCCAAAGGAAAAAGCAGAGTAATAAAACTAAAAAAAACCAACATATAATCAATTGAAACAATGGTTTAGCCACTAACACCAATCCCAAAATGTTAAACCCTAAACCCATCACTTACGATTTTTTCCCAATTCTTTGAGGGTTTCTGATTCCTTCCTATGCGCAAAATTTTGGATGGTGAAAGGGGTTTTGTGATCGTGAACGTTAACCTCAACCTGAACCTCGTCTTGGTGTGGCAGGAGCTGGAACGTGAATCCGCAAATGTGTTGCTGCTACATTGCTTGGTATGAAGACATAAGCTGCTACGTTGTGTGTTGTTACTCCATTGTTGTTCGAAGTCGAGTTTGTGTGGAGGTTTGGAGTGAGCGTCGGAGTCGAGTTTGTGTGGAGGTATGGACTGAGTGTCGGAGTTCAATTTTTCGGAAGGAGGTTTCGAGGGAAGGTTGTGGTCTGTAGCTTGGTGTTTGTAACTTAGAAACAAAATTTTCTCAAACCTATAATACTACATAATATGTGTGTAGCTTACAAAAAGTATATTTTTAATAAAAAATAATTTATTTTTTACATACGAAATATTTTCGTAGGTAAGTTTCTTTTAAATAATTTTTATATTTATTTTTTTATGGTATTAGTTATCTACACTAAGTTTCGTAGGTAATGCTTCGTAGAAAAGATTCCCACCAAATTCAGTCATGCTTCCTACAAAGTTTCGTATGTAATATAATGATTTGTTACCTACGAACATTTACGTTATCTACGATCATATTTCGTAGATAAAAAAAAATTATCTACGAAAAATATTTCATAGATAATTTTTCCTAGATAATACTTGATTTTCTTGTAGTGACACACTAATTCACCTCAAACCAAAACATGATCCAACTATTAAAATCAAATTCCTAGTGCATTATCCAGCCAAAACACATTTCCAAGCAATTAAATTAAAATTAATTTCCTTTACATAGGTTAAACAACCTTTGCTCTCAATAATTCTCGTTAGAGCTCTATTTCACACAAGAAGACCTATCTTGCCAACAAAAACCCCAATTAGAGACCTAAGCATATAATCTAGATCATAGAGCAACATAGAATCTCCAATAGCTCTTTTGAGCCACATGCATAGCTCTAAAGCTCACATGCAACTCAAGAAATGAGAATACCTCAAAAGGACAAAAAAAACCTTATTTTGTTTGACTCTTTGATCATATGAGCACGTAGAGCTCCTTAATATGATTGGTTCTATAGTTAGAAAAGATAAACCGGTGGTTTTATAAAATTAACATGAGTTATTAGAAATCTTTTTATAATTTAAATATTTTATTGATAAAATATTATAGTGTTTTTTTAGAAACTGCCGCTACTAGAAACATTTTTTATAACCAATTATATTCATGAAGGGTTATTATTACAAAGTTATGCTCGTATTGCATCTTGAATTAATGGTTTTAATATTATGAATCTTGATGTCTTTACCTTAATAATTTATTGTATAATAAAATTGAATTACTTTGAGCTTGAGAATTTAAACGAAATTTGAACCTTGGATGGAGAAGTATCTTGGGCAATTAGAGAAAACATGGAAATGTTGGAAAGTCATTAAAAAATTCAAGAGTAAAATAGTCATATTATACTCAAATAATTAAATGAAATTTTAAAAAGAAATTAAGGATAATATAGGAATTGTGACTAGTTAGTAAGGATTTAATCAACCTAATTAATTTATGAAGGACTACATTATGAATAATAGAAAAAATAGACAAAATTAAAATTAATGAAAATTATTTAAAAAATAAAATGCAATTTTGATAATTTTAGGAACTCGAATGAAATTATAAAAAAATTAGAAATTAATTAAATTAGAAAAAAGTAGAAATATAAATGAGATTTTAATGTAATAAAAAATATGATAAAAAATATTTAGGATAATCATTTTTATAATAACAATAAAATATTTTCACTAAATAATGTAATAGTAAATTTTAGGTTAAAATACCTTTTTGGTCCCAATTTTCGTCAAGTTTTTTCAAATAAGTCATAATTTTGGTTTCGTGTTCAAATAGGTCCCAATTTTCGTCAATTTTGTTCAATTGGATCATTTTTTGCTAACACCGTTTAAATCATTAACGTCCGTGAACAGTGACTACCATGTGTCATTTTGTGGTTTTTTGAATTTTTTTAAATTTTAATTTTAATTTTTAAATTTTTTTAAAATTTTTTTAAATTTTTTTTAAATGTACACATGTCAATCCAGTAGCGTGCCACGTGTCACTTCGTGGTTTTTTTGAATTTTTTTTATTTATTTTTATTTTTTTGGATTTTCTTTGAATTATTTTTAAATTTTTTAAAATGTCCATATGTCAACCCAGTAGCGTGCCACGTGTCAAAGTCAATGTTCTATATTCAATTTGGTCCCTATATTTGTTATTTTTGTTCAATTGAGTCCCAATTTTTGTTAAAATTAACCAATTTGGTCCCTCTCCAAATTGAAACTAAATTTAATTTTTATATTAAAATTCACATTTTTTATTAAATATTTTTATATAATATATTAAAATTCACATCATTATAACTTTGATATAAAAATTAAATTTAATCACATCTTTGAGAGGAACCAAATTGGTTAATGTTAACAAAAATGAGGACTAAATTGAACAAAAATAACAAATATAGGGACCAAATTGAATATAGAACATTGACTTTGACACGTGGCACACTACTGGGTTGACACGTGGACATTTAATTTTTTTAAAAAAAAATTTTTTAAAAAATAAAAAAAAAACCACGAAGTGACACGTGGCACGCTACTGGGTTGACACGTGTATATTTTAAAAAAAATTAAAAAAACTTAAAAATAAAATTTAAAAATAAAAAAAAATAAAAAAATATCAAAAAAACCACGAAGTGACACGTGGCAGTCACTGTTCATGGCCATTGATGATTTAAACGGTGTTAGCAAAAAAGGACCCAATTGAACAAAATTGACGAAAATTAGGACCTATTTGAACACAACCAAAATTAAAATTTATTTGAAAAAACTTGAGGAAAATTGGGACCAAAAAAGTATTTTAACCTAAATTTTAGTATGCATAATGGCTTGAATATACTATGTCAAGTTAATACAATCACTTCCATACAATTATTTTAGACTCGAGGATTTTGTTAGAAAATACACCGATTTGTAAACATATCTTCATATGATTTTTATTTATTGTCAAGTACAAATGAATAAGAAAAAAAAATTATAAAATTTTGTTTAATGGTAGAGAAAAACAATGTAAAGTTCAAAAAGATTAAATAAATGAGAAACCAAAGTGATAAATTAATAATATTGTACTCAATTAGAAATGATAAGACAATTTAGGGAAGAATGAGGTGCCAATGGTAATGGTAATGGTGATAATTTCCTGAGTTTTGTTTGAGGTTGTGATTGGAAAATATTTTAACTTGTGATTTTAAGGAGAACTGTCACCTTATCTGGTGTAAGGGTATCTACTGAGTAGAAGTCTCGATTGTGAAGTTATCATAACTCTGCTAAACTCACAGACTCATAGAAAATGAAGTTTAGATGGTGAAAGTTGAAGAAAGTTCCTATAAAGGAATTTGTGTGAAGGAGCACAGTTTTGGCTAGGACATAGTGAACCATGTCATGAGGGGAAGATTTAGACAGAGTAAATTTGGATCGATCGTGACAAATACAAGACTTCACGCATATTCGGCTCAATACATGTTATTCCACAATTGAGTCTAGATTGAGTCAATGTCTTAGCCAATGGTAAATTTTGATTGAATGATATTATGTGGTATGCTAGATAGGTAAATTAATTTGTGGTTTGAGCTATAAATTGTTAAAATTTCACTTCTTTACCCTATTGTCACTTGTGTTGTGGTTTATCCTAACTCTACTAAACTCACAAACTCATATAGAGAATGAAGTTTAGGTGGTGAGAGTTGAAAGAGGTTCCTATGAAGGGATTTGTGTGAAGTAACATGTTTTTGGTTAGTACATAGTGAACCTTGTTGTAAGGGGAAGTTTTAGACCGAGTAAATATGGGTCAATCGTGACATTACACTACGAGGTTACATGACTAGTACAAGACTTCACGCGTATTTGGCTCAATACATGTTATTCCACAATTTAGTCTAGATTGACTTAGTGTCTTAGCTAATGGTGAATTGTGATTGAATGATAATGCATGGTATGCTGGATGGATGAATTAGTGTGTGGTTTGGCTATAAATTGTTAAAATTTCACTAGCTTACCTTGTTGTATTTTTATGTTGTGGTTTATCCACCTGCTATGATCCTATATTATACATGAGCAAAGGATAATGCAGGTGGGAGAGATGAGTAGCAGTGAGTTTGCTTAGGGTTGAATAATGAGTCATTGTACCTTAGGTATATAAGTTTTGTATTGTATAGATCCTCCTAGTTGGTGGAATTTTTATATATGAAAGTTTTAAATTATGATTTCTCATGGAATATTGTAAATGCATACTATATATTAATAAGTATGATTAAGCTTAATATTGAATTTGTAATACTTTAATTAGTAGGGTGATCCTTCTTGATTAGGGTATTACAATTTTTGTATCATAGCAAGTCGAACCTTAGGTATTTGTGGGAAGTTAAGGTGTTATGTTTTTGTTGTGTTGGTTGTGTGTAGAATAAAAAGATTCATTTCAAGAGGGATTGAATTGAACCATCACATATTTTTGAAAATCATATAACGAAACTTTATTAGTTCAATCAATTTTAAAACTCAATTACATTTTACAAGGATTTTTCAAATCCAAGGAACATTCGGTAACATGCAAATACAACAATAAATAGAGGCAAAAGAAGAAATGCACGGAGGCTTTTATATTGATTCACTTTATCCAAAAACTATATCTAGTTGTCAAATCACGCCAATCAAGCTCACATGAAACAATGTCTTACAAACATGCATACTACAATCTGCACAAGAAACCAACTCTTGAACCTTACAAGATTGGATCTCTAACCTAGTAACACCTTGTTCTTACACTGGAACCCTTGTTTAGAAACAACACTTATCATAGAAACAAAAAGTTAACAATGGAAAAATTCACATGGGAAGTGATTAGGTAGTTAAGTATTTATTATAAAATTGGTACAATCATAATTATTTCTTTCTTTCTTAATAATATCCTAGTCTAGTGTGTTATTCTGAACTATCCATATGTTCACCTATTTGGTGAAAACTTTCTAAGACCCCACCATGGTCATTGCCTTTCATCTTGTAATGTACCAAAATGTGACTTACAAACACAAACAGTCTTACATTGGTTTGATCTCAACTCATTGAAATCAAACCTAAGACTCTTTCTCAATTCACCTAGTCTTGGAAAATTCTAAGGATCACAAAATGTGATGACTATCAATATATGTCACTTTCCTTGACCAATAATTTGCACACCATCCAAACAAATACAAAGAGTATAAAATAACAATGAAACATATAGGTAAACTTCTTTGATCCAAATTCACAAAATAAAAAAATAATGATGTTTTAAAATAATACAGAATAAAATAAAATAAGAATCAAAACAAGAAGTTTATAAATAATATAAAGAATATCTCTCCCACTCACTCTCTCTCTCCCTCTCTTTCCCTCCCCTTTTCTCTTTCTCCCTCCATCCATCTACATTGTCGCATGTTTAGTTCTTCGTGATAAAAAAAAGGTACTTCAGACTTTTATGGTCATTGAAAACTTCAATCCTTGCCCTCTACAGGTAATCTCTCTATATTTTTAATGCAAACACCACTATAGCTCATTCCAAATCAAGTGTAGGATAGTTAAGCTCATGTTGCGTAAGTTGTCTTGAAGAATTAGTTATCATTAGTACGCAACCTAACCCTTGTCTAGAAGCATCACCATATACCACAACATTTTTAATAGGTTTAGAAAAGATTAAAATAGGTGCATATGTTAATTTTTTTCTTCAACTCTTAAAAACTAAACTTGCATGCTTCATTCCATTCAAAAGGTTTACCTTTACTTGTTAACATAGTCAAAGGCAGTGCTAATTTTAGAAAATCGTTCAATAAAATTGTATAGTTGCCATCTAATCCTAAGAAACTATGTATTTCTATGATATTATTTGGTTGTTCCCAAAGGAATATCGCTTTAACCTTTGAGAGGTCAACTACAAATGCAACTTTGTGATATCACGGGTCCTAAAAATTCAACTTATTATAACCATAACTCACACTTTGAACATTCCCTATACAATTGTCTTTATTTGAGGATTTGTAACACAATCCTTAAATATCTTTCATGTTCTTCATGATTTTTCGAATAAATTAAAATGTTATCAATGAAAACAACCACAAATTTATCCAAAATTTCATGAAAAATACGATTCATATAGTTCATGAAAATGGTAGGAGCATTGGTCACACCAAAAGGAATTACCAAGTACTCATAGTGATTGTATCTTTTCCTAAATGTAGTCCTTTGAATATCTTCCACCTTGACTCAAATCTAATTATAGCCAGATTTTAAGTCAACTTTGGAATGTTCCATAGCACCTCTTAGTTGACCCATTAGGAGAGGGTATTTTTTTTAATGGAGATTTTGTTAAGTTGACTATAATCCACACACAACTTCATAGTGTCGTCTTTTTTCTTAACTAACAACACTATAACACTCCAAGGAGAAACACTAGGTCTTATAAATTGTTTGTCCAAAAGTTCTTTGATTTGTTTTTTTCAACTCTTAAATGTAGAGGTAACATCCTATAGGCTATAGACACAAGTCTTAATCTGGCTACCAAGTCTATGGTGAATTCTATTTCTATTTTTAGAGGTAATTTAGGAACACCTTCATGGATAATATCAAGATACTCACAAAAAATAGGAAACTTATAAATTTTTGAAATTTCCTTAACCTTTAAATAAATTAAGATCATGTTACTTGAGATCCTTTTTGAAATCTCAATGTGATTGGTAGTACTATTTTTTAATTCTTTTGAGTAAAAAATTTCACCTATGTGTGACTCAAAAATTAAAATCTTATCATGATAGTTTAAAAGAACATGGTTGGAAGATAACAAGTCCATTCCAAAAACAATATCCAAATGAGGCAAAGGTAGACATATAAGATTTATAGAAAAATATGTATTCCTTACAAAAATATGACAATTTGTGCATGCAAGCGAAGTGATGATCAGGATATTGGTAGGAGCATACACACTTAAATCATATTGTAATAAAAAGATAAGTAACTTTAGATGTTTGACACAATTATGTGATATGAAAGAATGAGTATCACTTGAATCACATAGTACATTGACGAGGTGACCATTTATGAATCATTTACCTTGAATTAGCTTCAGTACCATTCATAGTGAAGACTCTTCCAATTGTCTTTCAACTTCCAACCTGATTCTTTGTTCCACTACTACTTCCTTCTTTACCTTGCTCTTTATTTAACTCTTTGCATTCATTATGATAATGACCCAACTTCCCACAGTTGAACATGTTCTAGTTCTTATTGTGCAATTCCTTGATAGATGAGGCCCTAGAGGAAACATTTGATAGTGTTTGCTATACTTGAAGTATTGGTAGGAGATAAATGTTTTTTTGTTATGAAGAATTCCATAAAGTATGAAATAGACATTGGTAGGGTTTCTTCGTTTTGAACTCATTTCTTTTGTGCCTTAGTGGCCTTCCATGCCTCATTGTGTTTGTCTTGCCTTAATATTATCCTCATAAATCCTACAACGGTTTACAAGAGTATGAAATAGTATGGATAAATTTTTGATAACTCGTCAAATTTTGCTGCATATTCTCCTATAAACATGGTTCCTTCAGAAAGATCATCTGGAAAATATTTGTTCATAAACTTTTTTTTAAATATTTCCCAAGTAATTTGTCTCCCTTCATTTTCCAATTGTTGTTTGGTAAATCTCCACCAATTTTTAGCTTCTTCAACAAGTATAAAGGCAAAAAATGTGACTTTATTTGCATAAGTAATACGGGTCGAGCTGGGTTGTTTAGGCCCGACCCACATCAGGACCTCATATTGTAGACCGAGTTGGCCTGCCCCGTACACAATTTGTGGGTTGGAATTAGTGGCCTGCCTTGCATTTCACTTGGCTCGCGTGCCCTTAGGCTAGCCCGCATAATTGTGGGCATCTTAACTTTAAAAATAAAAAAACCAATTATTGGACATCTTTAACATAAACAGTGCAATAAAATGAATCTTGGAGCATCATAATAGTGCAATAAATCAAGTCTTGGACAAGTGCAATAAACAACATCAAAACACTCCATAAAATCAAGTCGTGGAGCATCAAAACAAGTGCAATGAACAATAAATAATAAGGTAAATATTTTGGTAATTGACATTTTCTACATCGTTTGCATACATTAGAACAAAAACAATAAATAATAAGTATGAACGAATTTATAATAAAAATAATAGAAAGTAAGAATCAAATAACTACCCTCAATAAAACCATGCTTCAAGCTAGAAATGCAAATATTGGATTCCACATTCTCGAGAAAAAGTCGACTCTTATATTTGTTAAGGATCTGAGGCCAAATGCTAAAACAAGATTCAGATGTCACAGTCATTATTGGAATGCTTAACAAGTCTCTAGCCATTATGGATAGCTCAGAAAGCCTTATACTATTATTTTTCCACCATTCCAACACATCCATCTGCTCCAAAAATCGAAACCTAGATTTGGTTACTCAAAATATGTCTTAAGTTGGCTCTTTCCAAATCTATTACCTAATTCATTATCGCAGTCTTTTAATTCCTATTATAGCATTGAATAAATAAGTTAGTAAAATCATAATGAAGAATTGCATCAAAAATAAATTGAAGTGAAATTAAACCATAAACTTACATCAAATAGGCTTAGATGTGGAAGAGAAGCGAATGAGGAAAAAGAAGATTGTCCTTGTTTGTGCTTTAGAAGATTTGATGATGTTGTTGTTGGCAAACTTTTACTATATTCAGCAAAAAAGTTGTACAATTTTTCTCTGATTCTTGTCAATTTGGATTCAAAAGTGAGTGGATCAATCTTTTCGAAGCAATAGGCAATGTTTGTTGTGATGAAGGCATGACCACCTCCTTAGAAGCTCCATCAAGAAGGATCACTAGAAGCATGTATAGAGGGGAGTCTTCTATTCCATCACCTTTATCTTTGTTTTGCATTACTTTAGTTTGAATTCCCTAAGTTGGTTTCTAGTTGATTTATTTTGGTTGACTTGTTGACTTTGATCCAAAGTTGACCTTTGACCACGATTAGATTAACTTAAACCAACATGCTAATCCTTGTTTGTCTTGTTTTGTAGGTAATTAAGAGAAAGTAGAGCATGGCTAGGTGGCACTTGGTGATTGGAGCACTTGGATGAAGTGGAAGAGAGAGGAAAGCAAAAAGCATAAAGCAAAAGCAAAAGTAGACATGTACCTTGTCTCCTTTTGCCTTTGTGGTTTATG
>Ga0214543_1005086_pt1 | contig 24519 bp, 13 predicted proteins | sample CNSS2metaG_FD_160094 | JGI IMG/M metagenome (GOLD analysis project Ga0214543, IMG submission 160094) | Root nodule microbial communities from cowpea collected in UCLA plant growth center, Los Angeles, California, USA - CNSS2 | ecosystem: Host-associated > Plants > Roots > Nodule | place: USA... | reverse complement strand
GACAATCACATTTTCTTGTCCCAGATAAACTCGGTTCTGCATCACACTTGTATTTTCTATATTTTCCACCTCTTTCACAACCTAATAATACATGGGTCTTTCTTCCTGGTTGTCCATTATATTTATCCGATCTTAGAATAATAACGACAAATCCAAGATTATAAGCAACCCCTCTAACCCATTTAATTAAATCTTCACGTGTTGAGAAAATATCATCGGTTGTAAAATGAGATGTATAATCTTGTTCGCAGATATCATGAACAAAATCAGAAAACTCTGACATGAGACTACAATTTAGTTGAGAATCCAAGAAACTCAAATAACTAAAATGATGATCTTCCATAATGAACTATAATAAAAAAAAATTAATACGTAAATAACCCATTGAGGGTAACCACATAAATGCATAAAGATTGCAACACGTATCACAGAAAACGAGTGAATGCAACACGTATCAAAAATTGAAAACTAATTGCATGCTGATATTCATAACTGATTGCATGATTTACGTTAGAAAATTCACCAATCACACGGTATACATTCACTCACATTAAAAATTCACCAATAACACAATATACACACCAACACACAAAATCCAAGTATGAAACAGAATACCTATTCCGTTTCACAAACATATGAAACGGATCCAAAAACTCGTTTGACAAAAAGGACAGGCAACTTGGTGAAACGGATTACAAATTCCGTTTCACATCTTTAAGAAATGGATTATGTAATCCGTTTGGAAAAACAAAATTTTGGTTTCTATTTGATGTTCAAGTGTTTCGTCTGTCGGACAAAACATCCATGCAAATAAGGAGCGGAAATTTGAACGAAATAAGTGATTCAATTCTATTTCTAAGACGAGGACAACACGTACATGCATGCCACCAATCTTATTCACGACTTCTTTTCTTTGCACATTGTTGTCGGAACTGGAAATGGAATCTAGAAGAAAGAAATGGGGTGTGGGTGTGTGGGTGCAATTTTGAAGAGATTATGATGCAAGGTTTATTTACCACTAATGTTTAAAAGTAAGGTTTAAAAGTAATGGGGTGAGGGTGTTATTTTTTTATGAATGGGGTGTAAGCGAAAAAATCATAATTTATGGAAAACGGCATACACTTTTCGTTTCATAAAATTGTGAAACGGATTCCTTATCAACTCTCATTTATCATCTAACAAACGCATTAGGCTTATGCCTTCATTGAATTAAAACACCAAAAACAAATGTATTCTTAAATTAGGTGACTTACAGCATCCCCACAACCACCTACGAACATGAGTCATGAACATATATATATATATACCACAAAGTAAGGTTTAAAAGTAATGAGGTGGGAGATTTAAAAGTAATGAGGTGGGGTGTAATTTTGTAATGGATGGGAAAATCACAATTTATGGGAAACGGAATACAGATTCCGTTTCAAAACGTTATGAAACGGATTCTGTAATCCGTTTTATAAAAAAATTGCAATTTTTTTTATGAAACGGATTACAGAATCCGTTTCATAACGTTTTGAAACGACTTCTGTATTCCGTTTTAAAAAAATTGCAATTTTTTTATGAAATGGAATACAGATTCCGTTTCAAAATGTTATGAAACAGATTCTGTATTCCGTTTCATAAAAAAAATTGCAATTTTTTTAATGAAACGGATTACAGAATCCGTTTCATAACATTTTGAAATGGAATCTGTATTCCGTTTCTCATACATTTTGACTTTTATCGTGAAACAGCTTTTGTATTCCGTTTGGTAAAAGTTTGAAACGCATTACAGAATCTGTTCCATAAAAGATTTCGTTATACAGTTTATCAAACGGAAATTCCGTTTCACATCACAAGCAAACAGAAAGAACTTAAGGTGGTATGAAGCTAACCTGGATTGACGGAAGTACCACTTGGAGAGAAGATAACGCAGTTACTCATAACCACCTTCCTTCAAAGAACCAACCTTCAATAAGAATAACCACAATGCAAACTTAAGACACTGAGAGAATAAACAACATTCCTTAAAAAAAATAAATGAAAGTCATACAAACCAGAAGAGGGACCACCACCAGAGACAATGAACCAATGAAGGACAGAAAAATTAAAGCTCTCAGGACCACGAACCACAATGAAACTGAGCAAAATTTTAATGAAAGCAGACACCGGGATGGAGAAGAAACGGGAGTAAAAGGAATACTAATAGTAACGTTTTGGGGGTGCAGGGACGTTGACGCAGTAAATGAAATTTACTGCATCCCTACCCACTTTCACCCATTCTCACGGTATATTAAATAAGGGCATAAGCATCAATTTTGAGGGTACAGAAGAACTCTTGGAGGTGCAGGGAGAAGGCCCCTAATCTGTTTTACAATTTGATCCAATTTTTTACGGATTAAATTGACCGTTTTGTCAACCTGAGAGAAGCAACCAAAGTGAAGACCATATCAAGGAATGTGTGGAGTTCAAAATCATGTACCTATAGTACATACCAAAGATAACCGTTGCAAACCAAACCTATTGCATGATTCCACAACAAATACGAGGTGTATAACAACTGAGATCTTATTGTCAACCATTGAATTTCTTTAGTAGATTGTTTACATTTTACAACTAATGAGAAAAAGGTGTGAATGTGATAGTTACACCTATACGACAAACCAGTGAAGATATGAGATCATTAGTGGACAAGTATGTAGCTGGAAAAAAACAGGAAACATTAATATAACTTGTCAAATTCAGGGAAATGAACGAATCCCATGTGAATCGTACGCAGAAATGTAATAAATTCAATTAAAATTTAGCTGAATCCAGTTCATTAAACCCAAAATATAGTACACGGAAGAATCTAAAATCGTCGAGCATTAAGGAGTACGAAAAGATATTCATGGCTCACACAAACTCATTTCTCCCGGGTCGTAGTTTTGATTTTGAAATTACATGAAAAGTTTATATTGGATAAAGGAAAGAAATAAAATAGATGGTAAATATAAAAAAATGAAAAATAAGGTAAAAGTTAAATGTGTTTAAGTGATAATAAAATAAAATAAAGAAAAAGGACGAAATGATGAATACAAGTATTTAACAAATAAAATAGTAAATACAGGTGAATCTCATTTCTTTAGAATATGTATATTTTTAATTCTCTTCAATCAAACTTCCTTATTTTTATTTTTACTGATGTACTTTATTTTCACTGACCAAAGAAAAACTTAAGGTAGACCTCATTATATCACTTCTTTTATTTGTATAGTTATCTTCACAGCTATTGAAAGCTAACTAACTACTTTGGTTATTTTCCTTCTCTCTTCAAGGATCGATGAAAATAATGTGAGGCAAATATTGTTTTCATAACAAGCAAGTCTAAAATAATTCAGAATCGTTGAGTGAAGTGTGGGTAGGGGTGGAACAAACAAGCCATTGAAATATGCAACATTTATGTATTATTGGTTATTGTGCTTTCCATCATAATAAAAGGTTGGAAGAAAAATGAGAAGATGAAGAGGACTAGTCAACAACGATATACTTGATGACTTACACGGACAAAACTTGGTGAATTAAAAACAACCACTCCAAAAGTTGGAATTTCATTTCTTTAATACACACAGCATGTTTGGAAATCCATTGAGAATGAGAAAATTGCATTTAGAATGTGGATAGTTTTTTTATATCACATTCAAGATGTAGATCCAAACATGCTAATAGTGCAATGGTGATGTTAGCCGTGTTATCTTGTTCTGCGGCGAGCCTCTAAAAAATTGACCTTAAACACTCCCATAGATGATGAGGCTACTTAATGAATTAAACCTCACTCGACTGTGCGTGTGCATCATCAATATGTGCCAGTATAAGATAATGTAAGCCTACTAGATTATTTCAAGAGCAGATCATCCACTTTTCGTAACTCCTTGAGTTTCCTCTTAGCATAGACGGTGAAAAAGATTATTGTACCAACTGTTACACATAAGCCAACAACATTGACGATAATTTCCGGAGCAGAAAGAGTGTGATGATGATGTCTAGCATTCGCTAATGTTTGTATCAAGATTCCCCTGCAGTAGAAGACAATGAATTTAATCATATTCCGCATCATTAGTTCTTAATTCCTATCTTTGTAAACAGTATATACAAATCAACATTTGAAATGGCTAACGACATATAATACATGGCAAAATGCAACCATGAAAGTATCAGTTAAGGGCAATCATCACTACTATTAGCTGATAAATTTTTTTAATGGAGATAGATGAAGCCAAGCAAAGGAATAACAGTTCAAGTGCACTTGAATTTTCACAGATGACCAGGGGAGGGCAGTGCTTAAGAGGAAATACTCAATAACATTCACCAATAACACATCACTGCTCAAAGAATATCATAAAATAATAACGACAGAGAAACATTTACACAATAAAAGATGCACATGTTTCAAAGATGACAGTGTAACATTTATGAATGGAAATGAATCAACTGGTATATTAATCTGTTCAATGAACAAACTTTGAAGACAACAAACAATCCTTAAGTTTGGTCCGAGTTACAAATATATAGTAAAGCATGTTGGAGAATCTCAATCATATGAGGTGTTAAAATCATATCACCTAATTGAAGCAATTATCAACTAACGATATGAGTCAAGGTCTAAGAACTTATCTTTTTCAGAAATAATCATTACTATGGAGAAATATATTGGGGGAGGCAGAGTAAGCTGAACCAATTATACAACTACTAAAGTATGGTATGGGCATCTTCTATATTTTCTAATGCACATGGCAACTTCTACATCTACTCACAATTATTAGATATTCAAGAAGTAAACCAGTACGAAAATGGCCAGGCCTAATAAAAACAAAGTAGTAAATAAAGTGAGCACTAGAGAGAGTGAGAGAGGAAGGAAGACCCTACGTATAGATTGAAACAAATATTTCTGGCACCATCCCTACCAAGGATCCGATCAAGTAAGGCCAATACTTCACACGGGTTGCCACGGAACAATAGTTGTACAGTATGTATGGAAATGGAGAAACCCTGATTAAAGCAACTGCCCGAAATTGATGAAACCAATTTCCCTCTCCAGCACATCTTAGCAGAGAAGCTTTCTTTGGATACTTTTCTAACCACTCCTACACATAATCATGGAACGTCGGGTCCTAATTAATTAGCACATGTGGGGCAAACGCATGAAGATAGATATCAACTTAAACTAAAGTCACAACATATGTACCTCAATTTTATGATGGAAGATTGAACCGATCAAGAAAGGAAGTGATACCCCGATTGCTGCTGCAGAAATAATTATCAAGAATCCGAAGCAATAACCAAATGTCATCCCAGCCACCCACATAGAAGGCGAGGATGGCATAACTAGGGTAGGGAATAGCGCTATAGAAGCAAACACCATAACTGCTAGCTCCGGAGAAGTGAATTTGTTGGTCCCCCAATTTATCATCGGAATAATCGCCTGAAAATAAAAGCAGTGTATCATGAGATAGGGGTTTCAACATTCAATATTGTCATTTACAAGTACAAAATATGTTTGCGATGATATTCTCTTTTCAAAATAAGTTTCGTCTATATTCCTTAGATTACCAACACGTTCTCCCCCCGCAGAATTGAGATTTTATATACCTTAAATTTATCGTTATGACAAACTTGTTTTATGTAGATTAGCAAGAAGGAATTCCAATTCTGATAAAAGATCATCACCAAAAACACTTGCATGTACAATTTACAAATGATGTGAAGATTGAAATCGCATTGCATAGAAAGAACAAAAGAAGAAGAAGAAGAAGAGCATAAGGCATTTGAAAGGAAGAATGAGATGAAACCTTTTCTAAGAAGAATGGGACAACCCATTTGACAGCAAGGAGAGCGACGAAGCCCAGACATAGGAAACAGAGCCCCGATTTGACCCAATACCATAGACCCGAGCCTTTCCGGTCGATGGTGATTGTGGCCTCCGATTGGGGGTCCCATCTCAATTTGACGTATTCTCCTCCGCCGTGATTACGCATCACGTCCTTCGTGTGATCACCGTCGACGTTAATACCATCCTCGTCCAAATATGTCATTGGAATTTGAAAGGCTCGGATGGTTCGACGGTGTCAACGGTGGCTTCAACGCCACCGGAAATGAAACGAAACGCAGTCTCAGCGATTTGTGGGGCCCAGTAACGGTTTGGATTGAGCACAACACAAACTGCAATCGCTAACTCCCCACAAAATGAAGGGAGGTGCGGATGGAAGAAGATCACAAAAATAGTAATAATATTGTCATAATATCTATATTAATATAATCAAATCAAGTGCCACAGAAACGCTGCCGTTTGACCATGTGGACCTCACTGTCTGCTTTCTTTTCTTTTGTTGTTTTCGACCACAATAACTAATTAGTTTGTTTTTCACCGGTTGGTTGTTTTAGTGCTTATTGCTTTTATACTTTAAATTAAATAAATATATTTGATATATATATATATATATATATATATAAAAGGATAATGATATTTTAATTTTAATTTATTTATTTATTTTTAACTCACACTTCAATCACCATATGATCATAACATTACATTATTAAAAAGAATCAAAATAGATAATTTAATGATGATTAAATAATAAATTAAAAATGGGTAAAAAAAGTAGGTTAAAATATCATTATCTTATATATAAGATCTCATTCATCAACTTATTTTATAGTTTAATTTTACTCATTAATATATTTTAATTTATGAATGATACAAAATAAAGATATCTAATTTTACGTATGTTTTCTATTTTAATATTATTTATTATATTTTAAATCATTAACGTTCATAAATAGTGATCGTCATATGTCATTTTGTAGTTTTTTTAATTTTTTTTTAATTTTTTAAAATATCCACGTGTCAATCCAGCATGACACATGTCAAAATCAATGTTTTATATTCAATTTGGTCCCTATATTTGTGATTTTTATTCAATTTAGTCCCAATTTTTGTTAACATGAACCAATTTTGTCTCTCCCTAAATTGAAACCAAATTTAATTTTTATATTAAAATTCACATTTCTAAATAAATAAATTTATATAATATATTAAAATTCATGTTATTATGATTTTTATATAAAAAATAAATTTGGTCTCATATTCGACAAGGACAAAATTGGTAATTTTTAACAAAAATTGGGAATAAATTAAACAAAAATAACAAATATAGAGACAACTTTGACTCTAACATATGACACAATGTTTGATTGACACATGGACATTTAAAAAATTAAAAAAAATTAAAAAAATTCACGAAGTGACACCTGAAAGTCACTCTCTCTTCATAACCGTTAATGATTTAAACGCACAAAATAATATAATTAAATAAAATTGACAAAAATTAAAACCTATTTGAACACAAAATCAAAATTAAGATTGAGTTGAACGACAAAAATTAGAATAAAAAAAGTATTTTTAACCTAACTAATATGTGATGAAAAAAGAAAAAAGAAAAACTCTGGTGAAGCTCTTACATAACTCTAGTTAAGCTATTACATTTCACATCTTTACAAAATGTAATTATTTCACACTTAAAAATCAACATCACAATATAAAAGTTAATTTCTAAAAATAAAGATCTATACATTTGACATAGTTTATACAATATTTAATGCTTGGATATACAACTTAATGTTTTGTATTACAAGATTTTTTAATATTATTTATTTTAAGTTAGTTTGAAATATTTTTTTTATATAAGAAATAAAGAAATAAATAACTCAAATTGATTAATTTTAAAAATATGCTTTAGAAAATAGAATAAATTTTAATAAATCTAATCTTACTCATTAGATTAATAAATTTTCTTGTGTGTTTATATATTTTTATGTAAAAACCAAAAAATATAGTAATTTTGTTTTTTCTAATAAAGTAGTTATACATTTTTTATTTTGTCTGTTTTCCATTTATACTTCGAAATAAATGCATAAACAAAAGTTAATTAAAAACCAAAGAAGAACAGAATAAAACTGATAAAAAGCAATTAATAGTTTTGAGATGTGGATAAACGCAATAAACTATTTTCTATTTGAAAAATATTTTTTTATTACTAAATTTTATTTATTTTTATAATACAATGTGACATCTTCTAAAACAATTTTAGAATATTGAAAATAAGAAAATAAAAAATTAATAATTATTTAAAAAATGTCATCTAAATAAAAAATTATCAAAATTTAATAATAAAATAATCATTGTTCAAAAATCTAACTGTCGAATAGACTAAAGTGACGGTCAACGCATGTTCAATTGGGCACTGCATGTTTTGTTTTGCAAAAAATATTAACATAAGTTGAGAAAAGTATCAGTGTGGTGGTGAGACATTGAAAGGAACAGGAGAAAGAAATATTCAGTAGAATCAGGTGTAGTGAAGCAGTTTCAAAACTTCAGCATCATCACAGGAAAATGAACACTGCCATGATTTCAGGTGCAGCGAAGCAGTTTCACAACATTCATTCCCTGCGTCTCTCTCTCTTCCGTCTTTCCAAACCCAAATCCCCAATTATGCTCTCCACCAACAATAACATCTCTTCTCCAATCTCCATTCGCTTCAATTCACCATTCCCATGTAATTTACTCTACTACTCTCTCTCTTTGCATCTATTATTTTTTCTCTTCAAATACAATAATCCTTTTCATAGTACTACTTACTGTTCTGCTTCATCTCTCCGTTGTTCTGTTTCTGTAGACCGGAATTCCAACATTCCGAGCCTAAACTGTGCATCGCTCGACTCATCGGATTCCCTCCCACCCGATCCCTCGCAGAGTCAAACCTCTGCTCCCACCCAGGTATTTTTATTGTTCCTACAACCATTCCAATAATGAAACCAAAATTTGGTACAAGCATTTCACTCGTGACTGACTTAACTTACAAATGTTTGAGCTGTTTTTGTAAAAGACACAGCACAGCTGCAGGTCTTTTCCAGTCAGAGTAATTTGACCTCAATTCTAATTAGGGAAAGCACAAAAAACATCTCTGTTTTTAAGTTTTTCCCCATTTTTAAAACTCCTCTTCCGTTCATAAATTTTAAGCGTTGCAGTTGCGGCATTTTTTAACTTAATATACAATAAAAACTAATTAATTCTTTATTTCCCTAAACCAGGCACTATTCTTTCATGGTTAAAGTATGTTTTATTTCTAACCTTTTGTTTCATACTTGTTTTTGGTAATTGTACTTTTAAATAGATGAATTCGGTCTTTCAATTCTGGAAATTGTGTGATTTTATTCCTTCTTTGTAGCTAAAGTTAACATTTTGTAACTATTTTTTCGCAGAATTAATAAAAATGCTAAATTCACATGGTTTGAGAACTGATTAATTATTTTTCATTGTTTTTGCTGTTTTTTTTTAACTGTTAGATTAATAAATTGTAAAGTTGTTGCACAGGATCCTCTGTGTAACTTCAAAGAGGAGAGGATCTAAATCATTTTCAAAACACGACCATCACAATTAATTGATATTGATGCCGACCTCTTGTGTGTTTTTCCTAATAAAAGATGGTTAGCAGACACTTAATTAGGAGTTAGGACTCGTTATAGTCCAGAAACATAGTTTTAACCCCAATAAATCAAGCATGGCCTCATCATAGCCTAGAGCTACCAATAATTTCTATTCTATAATGCCACAGCTAAGACCTCTATTTGTCCACTAAGCTACTTGCATGAAATCTTTTAGCTCAGAGAATGGCCGAAGGATAATCGTGATATAAAAAGAGTGAATGTATTATTTGAAAATTGGAATGATGCATGATTGCCATCCTTAACCATTTACATGATGCATGATTGCCATCCTTAACCATTTACATGATATTTTGTGATGCAGTTCTTCTTTGTTTCATCTGTTAAAGTATTTCCCTCCTGATCAATACTTTTACAAAATCAGTTTTTTTTTTTTTTTTTTTTTTTCTAATGCTAGTGATTTTGTGAAATTCATCTGTGTTCCACTTCGTATTTAATAATGCTCACATACAATTTTCTCAATAATAAAGTGTGTTGAAAAGAGTATCTCTCTGATATTTCTTATGCACACATTTTTATATGTCTATGCACATGATGAAAAATCTGCTGAAATATTAGTTGTAGTACATTTTGCAATCTTTTTTCTTTCTACCTTTTCCATCAAGATTCAGAGCATTCAGACTTCTTTCCTGTATTTGCAGATATGCATATGCACCATGCAGGCTTCTCTCATGCATGTAATCAAATGAAAATGAAAAATGGCATCTTCGTTTTTGGTTATTTTCTTTTTCTTTTTTCTCAGGTGGAGCAAAATTCAATTTCTATTCTGGACATTCTGAAGCAATCAAATTCATATCTGCCTCATGTACTCATTGCTAGCATACTGCTTGCTCTAATCTACCCACGTTCTTTAACGTGGTTTACCAGCAGGTCTGTAGACGTTCTGATGAATTGATAGATAACAAGATTGTTGTCCGAGTAGTTGCAATTTTGCAAATTCATATAGTCAGATGATTTGCAGTTAATGAAGGAACAACAATTATCCCTGATATAGAATTTCATGCTGCATCTCTTCAAAGTTTAAACTGCAAATATTCTTGCAGATACTATGCACCTGCGCTAGGTTTTTTGATGTTTGCAGTTGGGGTTAATTCAAATGAAAATGACTTCATTGAGGCATTTAAGAGGCCAGCAGAAATTGCCACTGGTTATTTTGGCCAGTTTTTTGTGAAGCCTCTTCTTGGATATCTGTTTTGCCTGATTGCAGTAACTGCTTTAGGCTTACCAACAACAGTAGGTGAGGTTGCTGTCTCTTAACAATAAAAGGTGCTACTAGGATGCTCTAATTATTGGCTGTAAAATGAATCAGGTGCTGGAATTGTCTTGGTGGCTTGTGTTAGTGGTGCCCAGCTTTCAAGTTATGCTACTTTCCTGACGGATCCACATATGGCACCTCTAAGCATAGTTATGACATCACTGTCCACTGCTTCAGCGGTTTTTGTCACGCCACTCTTATTACTGTTGCTCATTGGGAAGAAATTGCCTATAGACGTAAAAGGAATGGTGTATAGCATTACACAGATTGTGGTGGTACCTATTGCAGTTGGCCTGCTTCTAAATCGGTAATACCATGATCTCAGAATATGTTAACATCAGTGTCTTTTTTTTTAAAGGCGTCATCTTCTCACCCATTCATTTTTACAGATTCTTTCCTCGTATCTGTAATGTAATTCGACCATTTTTGCCTCCTCTGTCAGTATTGGTGGCGGCTATCTGTGCTGGAGCACCACTTGCCTTTAATGTTGAGACTATGAAATCCTCCTTGGGAGTCGCTATCTTGTTTCTTGTTGTTGCTTTTCATTTGTCATCTTTCATAGCTGGTTATTTCCTCAGTGGATTTGTCTTCCGTGATTCTCTTGATGCAAAGGCACTGCAACGAACAATTTCCTACGAGACAGGTACAACGTTTCTCAATTTTCAGACATAAAATGCCTGTAAAACCATGTTTACTTCAATAACTTCATTTATGTAATGGCAGGAATGCAAAGTAGCCTGCTAGCCCTGGCACTCGCTAATAAATTCTTTGAAGATCCAGTAGTGGCTATTCCTCCAGCAATTTCTGTAAGTTTCTCCGCCAGTTAAACTTCAACTATTATCATATGTCTAGTAATACAAATCCTCCTTGTGTCTCTTTCCTGTTACATGTAACTTTCATTCTGTGTGTACGTATGTGTTTACCTCAATGATACATGATTTTAAGTCTCTAAAAAGATGAATAGAATGATATATGATTTAAATGCCTTCCCTGCATACTTATAGCAACACAGCCGATAGCTTTCATGTTTTGAAAAATGCAACCCTTTGCTTTTTTCAACATAATATAATGCATTTGTATCCACTTGTTTATATTGAGAGGACATTAACGTGAACAGAAAGGTAGTTTTTTTATGCTTTTAATAACTATTGGGCAGTTTTGCGTTTAATATCCGTTTTATAGTTATGTATGCTTGTTTTTCTGTATATGGTCAGTTTGTGCATCAAGTGAGAGGATTGTATTTTGAGTGTGATCCACAGAGTAAGACTCGCTTTGGGGGCTTATGCCAGTGTATTGTGTATTAGAGAAGTTACTCAGAGGGAACTTGCCCGTGTTCTTCGTTTACTGTCTGGAATACGTTGTAACCTTTTTCTAGCTTTTCCTAAATAAAATACAAATAAAACTGCCAAGTTTGTGTATGTAATTCTCTTGAATAACATATTATTGCACGACTAGTAAGTTTTCCTAGAGAAGTGAGTGTAGTGCTGTTAAAAAATTATCATTGAATTGCAATATAAGTTGCTAAATTTGCTTGCAGACTTCAATTATGTCTTTGATGGGATTTGGTCTTGTCCTCATTTGGACCAGAAGAGGAAAAAGTGAGACAAAGCACAGCTCTTGAAAGGTATTGAAGCGAGCATCAGTTCAGCTTCCCAGGAGGGACCGATGACAGTCACAGTGATAATATCACATGTATTCATCAACAGGGGCCTGATTGTTTTAGACTTCAGGAATCTCAAATTAAGATGCAACTTCATGATCAATAACATCCAGGTCTTCAGTAACTTCTGTCATTTAATATTTATTTAACCAAGGTCCTGTCTTACATAACTCAGATCCTCCTCAAGCATTGTTGCCATTAGATTTAATAAATGTATAATTGATGTTTGAAGTTCGTTACCTGCAACCTACTCAACTGGTTCGGTAACGGACACCTTTCAAAAAACATAACTCCAAAGATAGGGTTGCTGGAAATAATAAATGCAAGAATCCCAAGCAAATAATTCCCAGGAAAGTAAATAAACATACTAAAAAACTGCCTTCGCTGATCCTAAATAACACATTTATAGTTCCCTACATACTAGGCCGAAATAACGGTTGTGGAAACTGCCACAACTACGAGCAATTTCCCTTGAGATAGGTACAAATTTTAACCATATGCATCCATGAGATGCAGTTGTAGCACTTTACTTAAGTGACTTATTTGTACATCCAATTGCAAAAATGCAAAGTAGCCTGCTTTCTCTGGCTCTTGCTAAGAGTAAATCCTTCGAAGATCCTATACTGGCTTTGCCTCTCCTGCAGTTTCTGTATTTTGTCCTTTCTGTTACATTTCAAGTTCAGTTATGTCGAAACCATTCTATCTTAGGTTGCTTTGTCACATCAGTAGTAAAAGTAAAACTAAAATATTTCAAGTAATTTTAAAAATTTTCAACTATTTTATATAAATTTCTGAACTTTAACTACTTATCATGATTTTAATCCTTTACTATATGTTAATCACTTAAGTTATATATTTCTTTGATTTCTTAGACTAATAAAACTAACCAATTGTATTTTCAGAAACTATTTTCTTTTTTTTAACTTTTAAAAACTATTCTTGCTTAAAAAAATTTCAGGCTCTTCAGTGATATATATATATATATATATATATATATATATATATATATATATATATATATATATATATATATAAGTTTCATGTCTCTTTTCTTTTGCTTGATGTACAGTGCTGTAAGAAAATATTTTATTGCAAAATAACTTTACCTGCAGTCTCCAATTATGTCTTTATGGGATTTTTTCTTGTTCTGATTTGGCTGGTTCAAGACCAGAAGAGTTGAGTAATTTCTTTCTGTACCTCCATAATTGGCACTTCTAAAATATGCATTTTAGATTATATAATTCAAAATATAAATATATCGTAAATTGTGTTCTTTAGGAATATTAAAAATATATTTTGAATTTTTTTTTTTTCTAAATTATATATTTCAGAATACAAAAATTACATTTTGAATTAAACAATTTAAAATACAAAAATGTATTGGACTGCAGGAATAAATTTATGGAGGTGTGGAGAAGAAACTTCCAGACTTGCAGCTCCCATGGCATACAATAGAAATTTGGTCATTACTTTCTTCACCCGCTTAATGTTTTATACACCCCTATTCTTTTGAAATACCTATATTGTCCTTCTGATTTATATCCTTTGAAGCTCTCAAAACTGCATTTTTGAGCCTCCTCTCCATTGTTGAAAATCAGTTCTGTAAAACTTGAAATGATTTTTGTTTTTCAACATTTCTAACAATAGTAAGTTTGCCCTTGGTTTTGAAGTTATTTATGAAAAACTTTAGTTAAAATTCATATTTTGAATTATATAGTTCAAAATAATATATACATTTTTTATTTGATCCATCATCTTTATATGTTTTATTATGAAAATGTGGCACTGATATCTTCATATGTTTTTTTTAGCTGCTCTTATCATCCTTTAACTAGAAAGCTAAAGATATGCCTTAAATGTTTTATATGGAAATTTAAAAATCATTGAATATTGTCAAATAAAATGTATACGACAAGTAATCTTTATTTTGAACAAAATAAAATACAATATATTTTATAATATATATATTAAAAATTGTTTAGTAATATTTAAAATATGATAAATATATAATTATTATTGTATAAATCTAAATTAAAATCATATATATATTAAAATTATTATATAAAAAATTATAAATTAATATAGATACTTATGAAATATAAATACGTAATCCAAATTAAAATATTAGAATATATTTTATTAATATTTTTGCATTATTTATTAGGCCCAGTAAAATGAAATCAGAATGATTGATAATTTATAAAATAAAAAGTTGGCTTGGAAATAGTTAAAAATATTAAGTTTTCCACTGGCCAGATAAAAAATATATCTAGTTATTAAACTAGTCTTTAAAATTCTGAAGATCTATTATTTATTTTCAAATTATAAAATAACGCTCTAATTCCTTATTTTACGCAAACTAAATGAAAGAAGGAGAAAGAGTGTTATCCGAACCAGGGTGGAACGAAAACCAAGCTGCAACATTTGAAGAAGCAGTTACAGTCTCCAAGTCCGACCATGGCGGCGGCAACGTTGTACTTGGCAAAACCATTTTGCACTTCCAAAATTCCACTGCCAAGAGTGAGCGACAGTGGAATTGGAACCGTAAAGTACGAAATTCAAACCAAATTGAAAACGGGTTTCCTGGGACTGGGTCTGTTCCACTTCCTCAGCTTCGTCGAACCAGCTGCATCTCTGCAACTGCAACTTCAGGAACCTCCCAATGCCCTCTCACTGCCCACATGGGCCATTCACGTTTCCAGTGTCGCTGAATGGTCACTTTACTTTCTCCATCGTTTCAATTGGCTTTAGCGTTATAATCACATCAAAATTACCCCATGAAGCATGCATTTTCCTACACTTACTCTCTTCATTCCTTGTTTTTGTATCCAATTATGAAGGATTATAGCCATGGCTTTGGTGTGGCAATATGGGCACAAATCTAGATACCCTGCTTGGAAGGGCCTTTCTTGGGGTATGGTGAGTGACCTCAGTTTCTTCACTCTCCAATTTTTTCTTCCCTAATTTCTACCATCATTTGCTATTCCTGCATCTCATACTTCTTTATTGTTGTAGGTACCTCTACTTGGTGGAGCTTTTTGTGCATGCACATGGCATTTCTTTTATAACTCTGAGTCCCTTGAGGTAATAGGGCTTTTCATCTTTGATGCAGAACTAAACTACTATCTGTTCCATCTCACTCTATTGTGTTTTATTTTATCTCATTCATTCTTCTCATCATTAGACTGCACAAACTTTGGCTACTCAACATTTAGATTATAAATCAGGTAAAACCAATATCCTCAAAAGCATTTTGTTGTCTAGGAATAACCAACTTATGAAAACATTAAATATCTTCTCTCTCTCTCTCTCTCTGTTGGGGGCAGGCCAAGATTGAATTTGGGGGAGTGAGGACCTAGGTAGAGGTTGCCAACTCTTTTTGTCTAGCCCAACCAAGCTTTGCCACCTTGTTAACTTATCATTCTGTTTTATAAACTGAAATCTAATTCAATTCATCACAGCACTGTGAAATTAGTTTTCTCTTTTTAAAATCTAGAAGCTGAAAAAGGACCTGCATTAAATTGAAAGTATAAATAGATTACACTTTAAAGAAAGGTCTCTGAAAAGTAAGAAGTAAGTGACAGAACAGCGGTGGAGTCCTATAGTTGATTTGAAATGTCAATTTTCTCTCCATCTAGTTAGTAAAAGCAGAATACTCAACTTGTGGAAAGAGTAAAGAATAGAGACAAAGTGAGAGAATTCTGTGTGCGATGATGTAGTATTCGATATTACTAGTTACTTAACTTTGTTTTTTCTCTGTGAATAAACTAGATGCATGTACCAATTTATTACCACCACCATCCATGTCTAGCAGAATACAGAAAACTAAACATTTCGGATTACTGAGTTGTTCTGTGAAATAATGCTGATGCATTACATGTTGCGCTCTATGTGAGACTGACCCTGTTGAGAAAACTGTCTTGTTGAATTACAATAAGAAATAAAAAATAGATTTTAAGTCTAATTCAACCTTACAAAACTGGTTTGTAAGGTGAAATTTACACTATATATACTATAAATTGACCTTATTTTTAGTTAAGGTGAAACTTCCTATACATGTAATAAAATGTAATCGATTTTGTAACATGCTGAAGATGTGAAATGATTGGGGTTCTCTAATGGATTGGTGCAGGTATTGGTGGCTCTTCAAGCGGCACTGACTGTTATAGGAAATGCTACAATGTGCATAGCTGCATATCGGATATACAAATCATCCCAAGGCTCCTAGAACTTTGAATTGTATGTACTTTGGTATCTGGAACCATGTATATAACTTTGAATGAAAGTCTAAGGCTTCTTCTGCTCATTGGTAAATTGTCCTTGATCTGGAAGAATGTGAGAAGAGTTCGCTCTCATAAAGGAAATATTTAATGACAGACAGAATCCATATATCCTGATTTGTAAGATAAACATGCTAGGAGATGATCATTCTTTCTGAATTTTATGCACAGTAATTGGTTCATTAATTTTATGCAAGTTTCCCTTACCTGAAGAAGTCACAGTTCAACTTTGAATGACTTTTGAACCGTTTAAGATAATACTTTGAAGAAGAAAAATCGATGAAAAGTTTTAAATTTTGTTGGGAGCTAGAGACAACAATGAGTATTATGTTATAGGATAGTATGTATTCACGTTTGCGGTTTAAAAAAAATATTTACAAACTTAGTCAGACCTATGTGAGTGACATTTTAGTATAACTATCATGTAACGTTTCTCATTTTCAAACTTGTACCTATTTTTAGTATCATTTAAAGAATACATATATCAATATTCAAACCTTCATTTTTTACATATCTTGAAGAATCGGAACATCCGATTTTGAAATGCGTAAATTAATCTGTTTCAATAAGGGTGTGGTGTTAACATCATTTAGAAAATGTCACGTTAGCTATCACAAAGTGACATGTTTATCTTTCTTTAGTTTATATTTAAGTGTACCAAACATATCACTTCTTTCTTTATATTTGAGTTTAGGGAAAGTATTAAGTAGGGTAAGTTAATTATGCTTAAAATGATCTGTGATCAAAATTTTATTAACAGTTTTTTTTAAATGGTAATATCTCCCCCTAAATTGATTAGTCAGGGAAAAGTACTGCATGTTTATCCTCAAGGATTTCAAGGGACCATAATTTCGTTTTAATCCTTCAAACTCATTTATATGATGTTTTCTGCTTAATTTACGGCAATCTAACTGTCCTGGGCAATGATTTAATTGAGCAATAAATGGTATGACCAAAAAGTTGTACTATATATCTTTGTTTTGAAGGTAACAGGGTGTTAATTAGGGTTTGTTTATATGTAAATTGTATTATGAGTTCACATCATATATATTGATACCACGTTTTTCATCTTCCCATTGAAACTCAACTTTTTTATTTTTATAAAATATGAGATTTATATTCACACTTTATTTTCAACAAATTAAAATTCAGTTCAAGTATATTTAGGAAGGGAGTGTGGTTTTTATCAAAGATTTTAGAAATTCTAAATTAACTAAAAATAAGACATTTTTATAATATATAAGTGTGTGTAAACATCATCTTACAAGTCAATTTTGTAAAGTTAAATTATGTTTAAAATTGACTTCTTAATATAGTATTAGAGCCTTTAAGTTTGAACTTCTCCTAACGAGATTTATTGTTTATTTGTCCTGTTAATACCATCTGCTATTGGAAGATGATTTGTTATTTGTTGTACCTATCATGTCACTCACTATTAGGCCGCTTCATATTACCTATTAATATCCAATCTTATACTCGAGATGCATATGCCTCGAGATGGGGAGGTGTGTTGGAGATCCCAAATTAACTAGAGATAAGACGATTTCATAAGATATAAGTGGGTACAAACATTACCTTACACGTCGATTTTGTAAGATTGAATTAGACTTAAAGTCCACTTCTTAAAAAAAAAAAAAAAGAAAAAAGTTGAGTCTGATCCAAATTTGAAAAGAATCCTCCCTAATATTCAGAGATGGACAGTAGTTGAGAAGTGAGCAATTCTTTTATGATGAATAGTGTCCTGAAATTGAGGCACATGCATAAATGATTTGAAGTTGTGGTCCATTCCATAATTAGCTATGTGATTCTTCACGTGCCCTACTTCTTTTCGAGTTACAAAACCTGTTCATCTTATCTCTTCCGAGACTCTTTGCCATCGATGTGGTTGATGAGAGACTTCATGGCTTGTCGTAATAACTCTGAATCTAAAGTTGCCATGATCGATGTCCTTTTCGAAACAAAGCAACTTCTTCATGTTGCCATCCATTCTCAAGTTTCTGATTCATACAACATCCATGCTCTTCTTAATTGCTCATGCCTATGCCTATTGTGACCAACCACTTCATTTCTTACACCATCTTGCTATTCAATCAAGAACGTGCCATTTATTCTCTTAATCTCTTTTTGGCTTTTCCTCTCTTTCAACCTGCAAATTTAATGCCTCCGCGTTCTCATTGATTGCGCATATAAATCTAATAATTAATGATCCAAATAGAAGCTGAAGTATTTGATGATACATTGTTGGAAAAGTGTTAAATGGTGTGGGGTTTCTCCACCCACTTACCAAATTTTGCAATCCTCCACTGACTACATTTTCAAACTCTCTTTCCGTGTGGGCTTCGGAGAGAAAAACAAAACAAAAGAAGGAAACAGAATATAATAACTAAAAATAATAATAAATGTGATAAGTGGTATAAGCAAAATAGAAAATAAATAAAAATCAGTGAGTAGAAAAAAATAAACAATACAAAAGAGGAAAGTATACTTTGGGTTAACTTTGTGAAAGTCTAGGTTGTGAATTTGTTTTTAGAATAATAATATTTTAACCAATTTTTTTTAATTCGTTTTTAATCCATCACTTTCATCATTATTATATTATATTATTTTAAAAAAATTAAAATAAATAATTGAAGGATAATTAAAATAATGAATTAAAAGTGAATTAAAAAAAATAGATATTTTTTTGTATTCTTTGTTCCTTTCGTCTATGTTCAATCTGGGACGCTCAACTCCACACTTAGAATTTTCAGTGATTTATATGAATTCTCCACAATTTGTATGAATGTCCAAAGATCAACTCAAAAAGGAATATAAACAGGGAAAAGAGAGAGAGAAAGAGAGAAAATAAGTAAAGAAAAGAAATAGAAGAAATAGAACGTAAAATGAAAAAAAGAAAATATTAGAAAAAATACGGAGATGCAGAAAGTACATAAAGAAAAAGTTGATAATGAAGGGATGACTTACAATTATTAGATAGCACCAGAAAATAACATCATATGAAAATAATCTCTTTTAGTAAAAATAAAATAATACATCCACATAAAAGAACACACCATAAATTTAACATTTGGTACCTCAAAATCTACATTTATAAATAACACCAAAATCTACATCTATAATACTCAATAAAAATATTGTTACACAAACGTAATTTTTCTGAAATAAAGAAAAAACCGCAAACATTTTCATATAACTTTTATATATGCATGCAATATTTATAAGAAAATATATATTTACCTTCTAAATTTTAAAATAAAATTGACTTGGCTGAACTATTTTAATTAAAAAAAATCATTTTAAAAATTAATAATGAATTAGTGTCAACACTACTTAGAGTCAACTTTAAAAGTGAGCTATTAATTATTTAGTATTGATTTTTGCTTCTTAACGTTGATCTATAGTTAAGGTTAAATATCTATTTTCTTGTAGTGGATTTTTCTTACAAAACTTACAAATTTTCACATAACACAACTACCAAAAGAAATACACAGAGATTCTGTAACAACTCACTTAATATAATAATTTTCTATTTTTGTTTGTTCAAATGTGAGATTTTTGATAAATATTCACGTGAAAATCAATAATGACATGGTTGGAGTTTGAGAGTGGAATTTAACATTTTGAAAATGGATAGGTGATGAGAAAATATAACATTTTGAACCATGATTAGGTTGGGACAACTCTCATCACTCTCAATGCTAAACTTTTGAAAGTGTTTTTTGATGAGTCTTGATCGTGGAAGAAGAAAGTGTGAATTCATATGGCCTGCAATGGTGGAGCACACCCTCGTCTCTCTCTTCTTTCTTGAAATCTACATCACACTAAGTTTCTTACCCTTTGGAACTAAGAAAAAGATAAAGCATTAGGTCCACTTTATGCCTTTATCTTAGACATATCTCACTGCCCAAACTAGCCACCTAGGACCATCTCTTCGTGTGTTACGTCCTTCTTGGTAAAGGCATTGTTCACACAACTCCAAAGATTCTATAATATCTTAAACACATTACCCTAATGAGACAATAGATATACTATTTGAATTCATTTTGAGGTCAATAACCAAAACGAAATAAAAGAATTGTTTACTACTAAATTAAAAGTTATAGCTATTAGTGAAGACATAACTTTTTTTATTTAAGAGCAAAACAATTAGAACATTACAGTTTAACTGTGACTCGACCTACTTGACCTCCATCATAGGATAATTGATACTACATGATACATTTCAGATAGTTTGTTAAACCTTGATAATATAAACACCAACACTCTCGTTTTTCTTCTTTCATCGTGTTATATCATAATATGTATCTTTTGTGGTATGAGTTCGCTTCAATTATTATTGTCCTAATTATTATGGTTGAAGTAATCCTTTTATAATAATAATGAGTTTAGTTGTTGGTGTGACTTCAACAATATTGGATTTTATGTTGAGAAAGGTCATTGAATATTGGTATTACTTGTATATGTTGAATCATACTTGTCCTTGGTAAGCTTTGGTAGGTGAGATATATATAAATATATTATGATGTAACATATCATCATCTTTTCATATACATTCTTTCTATTTTTGTCACAACATATTCATTTCATGCGAGGTAAACCATTGAGTAAGTCACTACATGTATATACCTAACTAGGTTTTTTATACGATACAGAACTCCCACTTATATGTAAGGATTTACAGTAGGATAATTTTACTTTAATACTATTATTATATGCTTGTTATATTGAAATATATATTAAGATCGTTTAATTATGTATTTGTGTAGGAGTTTCTCACTTTGCTACGAGGTGAAGGTTTAGTATATTGAATGAAAATACACAAGCGGTTAAATATTGACTAGTTAATAAGGATGGATTTATATATTCTTTCATATATGGTTATATATGGTTTATGGTTATACTCATTGAGAAACTGTGGTTCTATATATGGTTATATGACATTAGTCTTACACATATAAAGTCCTTTGACACCACTTTAACTCCAAAACTTTAAGACAATGGTATCATGAGTCTTTATTTTTATATAGTGTTTAACTTTGTCTATTTTATCTTATATAGAACTTTTTGACTCACACTTGAACTATTCCCAACAAATAAAAGTTTAATAGTTATTAGAAAAAAATCCCTGTTAATGAAAACTAAATTGTTACCGTGAAATATTACAATTAAAAGTTTTTGTATTGAGAGAGGAAAGGGAGAGAGATGTGTAAAAAGAAAGACAAGGGAGATAATAAATTCCATATATCCTTGAGAAAATTAATGATTGACATTTTTAATATATTGATTGTTTGTTATTATATTATACTGTGTCCAAAGAAAAAAAAAAGTGACTCCCTCACTTCAGATGTCAAATTCTATACTAAGGAGGATATAGAATGGGAAGTAAGAGCAAAATAGAAAGAAAAATTCCAAATAAATAACATTGAAGGATGACTAAAGAAATACCCAAAAAGAAATAAAGAGAGTTTTTATCTGATTTAAAAAGAATCTGTCAAAAAATTATTATTTCGAAATCATTTGAATTTAATATTTAAACAAGTAATTTTGACACATGATATTTTAAATTCACTTAAAAATAAATTTCTACTTTTAAAACTCCTTATTCAATCACTCTTTTCAAGTATTTGATAAAATAAGTTATTAAAGTAGCTAATAACTATAAACGAGACATTTAACCTTTTTGTGATAATTTGAAAGTTGATGTACTCTAAAACAATACTTTTCTTATATTTTGTTTACTTTAAACGATTTATCACCTCAAAGAAATGAATTTATTTTATAAAAAATGTTATTTGATGAAAGTCGAGAGTAACAAATTTGATCACCAGAAAAGTAACAGGGAAATTTTAATAAAATGGCAAGGATAAAAAAATAACAGTTGAAGTTTCTTAACAGATAAAGAACGTTTTAAAGTTATTAGAATGAAAGTTTTTGTATGAAGGGAAATAATATAAAATGAAAATTAAAAAGAAATTAAGATCTCAAGTTGAATTTTACCGTTGAAGTGAAGATAATCAAATTAATAAATTTTATGAGGCAGTGCAAGGAGAGATCCACAAAAAAAAAATGTCAAATCCCAAATCGAATTTTTCCATTGTAAAACAAACTCTTTAATCAGATAAAAGAAGCTTTTAAGTCAGCTAAATAAGTTTACAACTATTTCAAATGCCTGTATTATCAAACATTTAGTAAGTTAATATAGCTTTTGTAAATTCCAACTAAAAAATAGTTGTGTAGTTTTATCGTTAACTTGTAACTTTGTCATAAATATATATAGAAATGAAAGGAATAAAATATAAATTTTTTATAAATATTTATTAAATTGAAAGAAACTAAAGTTTTACGTTATAAGTTTTCACATGCATTTGACAACTTTTATCAAATGCATTTAATTCAACTAAAAGCTTGTAACTTAAGTTTTGAACTATTAACTAGTTTTTCAGTTATAGTTATGTTAAATAGAATCATTATAAGTTATAACTTTAAAACATTACTTTATGTAGAATCTGAAAAAAATATCACAAGTTAATGAAAAAAGCTGTTTATTAAACACTTATATTACGGTCAAACACTTATGAATTTAATCATATACATTATAAGTCAGGTGAAATGATTAATTAAATATATTCTTAAAGCTTTTATTTAATTGGTCATTCAAAATTAAGAGCCATTAAACACAGCTTTTAAATGTCCCTAAAATAATCTTTCAAATATCACATTTGTATTACATTGATGCTTTAAAACAATTCGAAGTCAAATGATTTATTATTAAACATGCGAAATAGTTGTAAGATTATATTTTGTAAGACACAACTTTAACTTTTTCCAAGAGACTAACTTTGTAATCACATTTCTTTCATTTTTGCAGAAAAATTCTGGAAACTCCTCTCCTAATGCAAAGTTTCCAAATTTAAATCACACTTAATTAATGAAACCATAAGTTTGTAATGAAGAACACTGTGAAAGTGCAGAACATAGAAAAAGCAAAAAAGTGTATGACACATAAAAGTTGCATATATTATATATTTTGAAAGCTTAATGGAGGTTCTTTCTCCCTCCATAGATTGTTGAATTTGAATCTACACATATAGATTTAAAGGGATTTATCTTTATTCACTTGTTCTCTCTTTTTGTGACAACTGCGTAGTCTTCAGTCCCTCTTTGCCTCTCCATGCCACTCTTCTTTACAAATTTCTCAAATCTTTACATTTCCCATAAATGCTTTTTATCACATCATTTGTATACATAGTACTCAAAAAATAACCTCATAAATTCAATTATAAGTATCAAAGCTAGATTCAGTATTGGCTTTGCATAAAATTAAATTAATGGCAGAGATCGCTAAAAAAAAAAGTAAGTGTATTACTCGTAAGTTTTAAGAAAATGAAGAAAACATTGTTTGAAGAATTAAGGTGTTTTTTAACTTTAATGTTTGACTCGGTTTGAGCCTTCAAACAATATTCAATTCCAGAAAACACCAATGTTCTTCGATTTTGGACGGACATGTTATATGTGACGTTGAGCAATTGCAAGTGTGACAGTGTTTCCATGCGAAATGGACAAAAAACTCATCTTGGAAATGTCACACAATACACAATTCTTTCTAAAAATAAACTATTAAAAACGGTAACATTAGTTTTTTTTTTTTAATTCAACAAAGTGCCGAACATTAGTGTATCTATAACTATATATAAAGGGGATTCCCTCTTTTGTGTCCACATTTCATAATTCCAACTTTACCCTTTATAATTTAATTATTTATTAAATTTTTAAAAATTAACGGTTACTTTTACAAGTTTTTA
>Ga0214543_1005084_pt1 | contig 24523 bp, 10 predicted proteins | sample CNSS2metaG_FD_160094 | JGI IMG/M metagenome (GOLD analysis project Ga0214543, IMG submission 160094) | Root nodule microbial communities from cowpea collected in UCLA plant growth center, Los Angeles, California, USA - CNSS2 | ecosystem: Host-associated > Plants > Roots > Nodule | place: USA... | reverse complement strand
TATATATATATATGAGATTCTAAACGTGTGCTATATTGTTTCTCTAATTTTCATAAATTATAATTTTTTTGTATATTTGTGTTATTATTATTCATATAGTGCATTAGTCTTTAAAGTTAAAAAAACGTTGATTTTTTTTGTTAAAGAAAAATAAACATGGATGACACATCTATATCTTTCTCACTAGTACGTGAATAAATATTTGACCCTTAATACACCAATAGACAAAAATAACACATGTGGACTCTTATTCCAGATGTAAAATAAAGGGTTAGTTATAATTAAACCAATTCGTAAATTTTGTTACAATACTACAGGAAATATGTAGAGTTAAGTGAATATATTATGAATATATTTATAACAATTTATAATTGCTGTTTTGTGTTGCTAATAGTGTTGTAGCCTTCAGAAACATTTATTAGGTATGCATGACTTTTGTGGTAATTTTTTAAAATATTGATTTGTTAGCTTTATACTAAATAAAGCGCAAGTAACATGGACATATCATAATTTGTGATACCCATTTTAATTTAAGCACCAAATAAATCATCGAGAAGTGAATTGAAATAATAAATAATAAATTGTAATAAATCCACAGCACTAAGAAATAATAGGCTTTACGAAATTTTCCATTTAGCTAGTGAAATTAATTGTTTGAACGGGTAATAAAATTTGCTGCGTGAGTGAATATGCGTTGAACAAATAAGTTTCCGAATTGGAAAATCTTAAAATATTGAGTTTGCAATGCCAAAGACAGAGATATGCAGGAGGTAAATTGTATCTAAGGAGTGAATAGAATTACACAACAAGGGTGAGAGAAAGAGATCCTCACTAGATAATATTTGTATATTTTGTGACTCTTAAACCCCAGCTGGCATTAACGAACACGGAAGTTACAGCAACTACGAGTACCATGTTGAAATCCGTTTAAGATAACAAACAATATATCCATCACAGTTGAATCATACATTTAGATACAATCTGCAAATCAACAAGTTCTGCTCTCACTTCTCGCACAAGGACTTTTACTTCATGTATTTTTGCAGAAATTTCCTATGAAAATCATTCCTGATGGTATCATTGATGAATCGCTTAGCTATTTTGGTTTCGCCACGGGCTTGGTTCTTAAACACCACATCATCATCCCACCTACGCAAAAAACCACAACCAAATAGTTAGATGAAGGAACCAAAAAAACACCACATACATTTTTTTTGTTTGTTTTAGCAGGTAGTGTTTGAACCTTCTTTTCACATTGAAAGAAGTTGGATTATTGAGCAGGGGGTTTCCACGCAGAAGCTCTGCCTCCTTCACTTTAAGCTCTTCCTCCTGTTGCTGTCGTTCCTGCAGAGACATTTGCATTTTTTATTTTTGTACACAAGGCCAATTCACAGCTACTAATTTAACGTCATGGAACCACTTAGCAACCAATGTATAAGTTGTTAAAATGAGAGATGTTATAAGCTCAACAACCTATTCAGGCCTCACAACTAACTGTTTTTCATGAAGGTCTAACTAGCTTTCCATATGAGAGATGTCGTAATCCACTCACCCTCCTTTCAAACAAAGTGAAGTAACAACTATACTTGAAAGATAAGACAGTGAACAAAGCAGTTCTAGATTCCCCCATATGGAAAGCTTCGCTGACACGACATGAACAAAGCTAGGAAGAGTAAAGGAAGATATAAGACCTTGCGTTGCTTTTCCTCTGCTCTTTCCTTCTTTATCTGTTCAAGCTCAGCTAGCAATGCCTCGGTGTCATCCTCATCGTCGTCATCATCATCACTGAGAATGTTAAGGAAAGATTAGAACACACTACCATTATTAATAATTAATAAGCGTAGACATTTGTCTGATTACGAATTTTAATATAAAAAATTTAACTTCAAATACCAATAAAATGTCAAAAAGATAATTCCAAATGCACCAAGAGACAGGGGAAAACAGCTACAAAGTTAAATCACTTGTTTCCCTCCAAATATCTCACACATCTTTTTAGAAAACCAATTACCCTACCCCTACACTTCCTGGAAAAACTAATCTAACACACAAATGTCAGATGGAAAAAGATCATTAATAATGAAATGGAAGTCATTAAAAAGAGTCAGAAAAAACAGCGTTATCAAAACCAAATTATATCTAATGGCTTATCAGACGTGACTTAAAATGCGAAAAGGCTGGGCTGCATGCTATCTCATGTCATCACATTACATGCCAAAGTGCGGAATTGCGGAAAAACAATAGCATGCTTGTCGATGCACATCTGCTAATGCAAGCACATGAACGGTCTATCTAGTTTAAGCTACCTACATAAATTAATGAACTTTATTTGTTTTGTAAAACCTAATTAATTAATTCATGGGCACATTATAACTTAATTTTATTCCCATGGATGAAACACTATAAAAATCTTTCTATTGTTATAAATATTTCTGCACTGGCATTTTTATATTCTTCAATGTTGAGAAAAATGAATTGCGTGTATATACAAACTACACATTAAATGAACATTTGATACTTCTAAACAAAAGGTTCATGCTAAATTACAGACCTCTCGTCATCACTTTTAACTTCAACATCAGAATCATCTGCATCAACGCTACGAGCAACAATGTGGTCTTCAATTTCTCTTCTTGATCCTGTCAAGATAAAAAGACCAATCAATCTACAATACTTGATACAAAATACAAGTATGGTTTATTCCCTTCTCATTTTTTTCTCCTCCATTTTTAGATAGAAGGCTACGTGCAAAGTATTTTAGTAAACGTAAACTAATTCGTAAATAGAATACCTTCCAAAAACAGATGACTACCCTTTCCATGATCCCTGTCATCTGTCAGAGAATAGAATAGAATCGAACAGTTACAACTAGCGATAAAATAAAAAAATCGCATCTGACAGAATTGATGCAATTCAAATGCAGCAAATACAAATGTATAGAAACATTGCACACTGATTTCCCTACCGTAAGATTTATTTTTTGATGAAAAATGCCTCCGTTCACGATCTTCCAGTTCGTCACGCAGGTTCCTTCTCTTTAACTCATCTTGTGTGTCCTGCCCCTCTTTCCTGGAAAGGTAGAATTACAATTATTAGGGAGGAAAACTACAACATTTGTACATGTAAAACAGCATGTTTCCAACAAGATAATGTGCAACATCAGTCCCAAGTATAGAGCAATTTAGCATTTTAATCGTTTAAGAAGAGAAAAGTGAGAAAAAGAAAAATGAACATTTCAACCTACATCAGGAACAAGACATAATATTAAATTTAAGCACCACTACATGCATGGTTATTATTAAGGCAAACGAATGGGAGGGTTACTCCAAGCCAGAACAGTTATCAAACTCGCCATTTAACTCATAAAATCGCATTGGTTTACAAGCTAACTACCCTTTCTGAGTTAACTTGGTAATAGAATTGTTTTCTAATGAACTCAGCCGAACTTGCGAGTTTAGGACCGTGTTGGCGAGTTCAGCCACAGGTTGTTAAACAACTCTTCTCTCTGACATTTGGCTTGTGAAGATGGGAAAAAAAAGGAGAAGTCTTGCAATAAAGCTCTCCGTTATCACATTTCACGGCGTCTCTCCTCTTCGCATCTCCTTCTTTTTCCGTTAACCACACCCCTCGCCAAATCTCCTTCTTCGCTATTCTTCCTCTGCGATTAACCCTTGTTCCTTCCCACTGCGATTTACCTTTGTCCGATTTCTCCCTTCGTCCTTCCCCACTGCGATTTCTCCTTTGTTCCTCCCCCACTGCGATCTCTCCTTCCTCACAATGATTAAACTGCCACTATTGGTTTTCTTTGTGATTTACCCGATTTCTAATTGTAACTCCTTAGACATAATTTCAGAAAACCTAAACTACATCTCACTACAAGTTGAACCTTCAATTTTGTTTTTCTCCAAATTTAAGAATATGAATTTGTTGAAAAGATTAATTTTGTTCAATTTGATGTGGAATAAAAATACGAAAAAGAAAATTGGGGAAAAACTAAAGAAGATTAGGATAAAATAGAAGCATACCTGGGCTTGAGAGTGGTGTGCGATGCGATGTCCCTAGAAGAGTACTTCTGTGAGGGACCAAAGATTCGAGTACCACCTTGTTCGTTGCCACCTTTTGCAGGTGCCCATGTAGGTCGAGCGGCGGTAGTCATCGGATTTCAAGTTCTAGGGATTGAAATATGATGTCACCGACTTCTTTTGCCTGGGAATGGTTTCGCGGAAACAAGTAGAGAATGCGAAGGGCTATATAAAAGTTTATATATGGGTTTTCTTTAACTTACGTGGGCTTATTCAACAGGCCTAAATAATCACGTAAAAAGATAAAATCATAATATAATTATTTAATTTAAAAATAATTAACTTCAAATAAAAATAATTAACTTCAAATAAATAATGTATTAAAAAAACTTAAATAATAAAATATTTATTTTAATTTAGAAAAATAATTATTTAAAAATAAAATTATAAAAAATTATGTAAAAATTTTCTTCATTAATGATATATAAACTAAAAAAAAATTATCATAATTATTAAAATAAAATATTATTAAATTTATAAGAAATATAATCATAAAAAATAATTATAAGATAAATAAGTGTTCTGATTTCATCGTCCGTAATTTTTTTACTATAAATAATTAATTAAATTTAACATAACACATAAAATTAGAAGATTAAAACGATAAAAATTAGTTATATTAATAAAGCTTTAATTCAAGTCTGGAGAGAAAATTTGTTTACTATTAATAATTAAGTATTAACGTTAATTAAGAATAGTGTGTGTCTAACGATATTTAAAAGTATTTTTTAAATTAAATAATTATTGAGCCGTTATCTTTTTACTTAAAACAGTTAACTTCATTTATTTATTTTTCTATTTATTATAATTTTCAAGGATTAATTCTCCTTAACAAATAAATTTTTTGTCCTCAAGAAAATATTTTTTTATATTATTCTTGTGACTTTAACAATTCTAAAAGTGTATCTTAACAAATAAATTTACCTAAAACTCATACAAACTTTACATACTCTTCGATGTATACAGTTTAGGAAATGACCGACTTCAACATAATCAGTTCAATTTCGACCCGATAAAGTTCTGTCAGTAAACAACAAGTTTCATTAAAGATATGTTATGGATCAAGGTGACTTGCTAGGATTTGGACGGAATAAGGAGTCAAGTCAACATTTGGACAGAGCAAAAAGGAAGAGTCGACCTCAACATAGTTACTTTGGAGCACGACCTGATGAAGACTTATCATAAAGTATCAAGGTTGATTGAAGATATGACATGGGTCAATGTATTGTTCTAGGATTTGGGTTGAGCTAGTGTGAAAAGATGATAGACCATAAAGCTAGTGTGAATTTCATAAGCACATCATCTATTGGACAAACACTATTGTTAATCTGCCTTCAACGGTTCCCCACCAAGCGTGTTGGGAAATAATCGTGAGTTGTTAGTACCGTCTAAGTGGATTTGGTCATTGCAAGTTGTGCTTAGATTGTTTCCCAGACACTTGTGTGCACCTTAACAAGGTCCCAGTTAGGAATTATGAGCAAACTAACCAGAGGGCGATCTTTAGCCAAGCCATGAGACAAGGTCTGATCTAGCTGCAAGGCACTTCCATTACCAACCTACCAGAGAGGTTATGCGTTGAATTATAAGAAGGACTAAGGTGACATTGAAAGACAACATGGACAAGACTTGGGTCTGGCCCATAATGTACGAATATGTCCATCTTATCTAGGAAAGTTGAGTTAACCTTTAGAGGTAGATTTGGTCATGGGAGAAAACTTGAAAGAGGATTCAAATTGAGTTTCTTACGGAAGATTAGGTTAGGATTACTTGACCTTTTGTAACGGAAAGATTCTTAATTTTGGAGGAGAGTGAATATTTTGTATAAAATTTGTTTTTCCTATAAATAAAACATTCACTTATTTAAAGAGAGAAAATTATTTTTAGTCTTAGGATTTTATCTTCCCTTTAGGTCAAAAAGTTTCTTCATATTAGTCTTTAATAAAAGACACTCAACTTTTTTTTTTCGAAACAATAATAATTTTATTCTCAGTTTTGATTAATTACAAAATAATATATTCTTAAATTTCTAAACTTTAAATAAAATAATTATTATGTATTGAAACAGAGGTAATGATCTATTCTAATTGCTTCCTAATACACACAAGTAGAATTCCGCCAAATGTGATAAGAAGATTTTATAATTGATAATTCTACAGATAGATAATGGAATACCGTTCATAAATTTAAAAACAACAATGTCCACAAGAATGAAACACTTACAATTATAGCATCAAAATTTGAACGAGTCAATTTAAGTAACAGTACTGATGATTCAAATTACATCCGAAGTTCTTTCGTATTCCACACAACCGTCACTTGAACACCAATGACTAAAAACTTTTTAGAGAAAGAGGAAAATTCACATTCTTTTCAAACACAAATATATAATTCAAATAAAATTGTGTTAAAGGGTTCACTTGACTTTTATTCCCTTCTGTGAACAAATCCTCCGAGTATTATAATCCCATTATTTTCTTGTTTTATCCAGAAACTTTCTAACTATTTATTCGAATTGGATGTACACTTAACTAACCTACGCGAATATTCAAACATTATTTACCCAATTTTGTTTCCTACTATATTTTTTGCGACCCTTATATTCTTTATCTTTACCGGTAGTATTGTCTCTTTCAGACTTTTCTCAACGGAATATTTATCTTTAGAATCATATCACTATTTATTTATTGTCATAAATATTAACAACACATCTCTTATCTCTTACGTACGATATTATACAGATATTATCAATGTTAGTGGGTTCTGTCAAAAATTAAAGATAGCCTGAAAGTTAAATTTACACCAAATTACGAAAGAATCGATGGCAATAAAAATCATGCCCCACTACAACTCTGAGCGGTCCACTTGCACAACAAAACAATAAAGTAAGAAAGGAATTTTCTTTTCTCTACATTTTACTCATTATGGAGGCTTTATTTTCCCCCTTAAAGTAATAAAATGGAACCCTACATATAAACCCACTCTATTTTCTCCGCTGACATTTATTTTTAGATATTTCGAGCAACAACTCTTCCATCATTTAATATATTCTATTTAAATTTCAACACAATATATATTTACATTTTGAGTTTGAGAACCTCACACATAGCAGTTAATAACTATTTACATATAAAAAATAATAATTTAATATAACTGTACCTTTAATCTAATTTATAATGCTACCCAAACACATTTAATAACATATTTATCGTCGGGAGGACGCATTTGTTTTTTTACTTTATTATTTTTTTTTAGTGACTCAGAGTGTTAGATTGTGATTTATATAGGTAAACCCATTTGGTTGTTGTTGGTATGAGTTTGTGATAATTATGTATATGGTAAACTAATAATAGTTTATTCCAAATAATTAAGCCAACAAAAAAAATTTGCAATTCTATAGTCAACAAGGATAAATAAAATCCGTGAATAGATAGCATCGAAATGGGGAAAGGGAGATCGGAGAGAATTCCTTGGTTAATAATACATACACCAAAATAGTATCAAATAAGATTAATCAGATAACAGCATAAGCTAGTAACATGGGGAAATCATAATTACCCTAATTCATATAATTCATAGGAAGAAGACACATGATGGATTAAAAGAGCGTGAAAGGTCAAAGCGAAAGCATGGAAAGGTCATGGAGGCTCTGCTGCACGAGGTGGGAGTTCTGGGCCTGCGATGATGAAGGGGAAGGAGAGAGCGTTCTCCAAATCAAGCGAAGAGCGTGTTCCATTCGCACGAGGTGGGAGATTTGGGGTTCGGTGCTGAAGGCGATGTGACCTAATTGGAAAAGGAAGAGCCTGGATTGGTGAAGAGCGTTGTCGCGGAAGAATCGGAAACCCATCAAGAATTTGAGGACCAGCGGGCACACGAACCCAACCACCGCGGGTCTCAAACCGTGGCCCAGAGCCGCCGCCGCGTACAACACCATGGTCGTGTAGTGATAGTGTAGTAAGAAGTGTGTGATATTTTTAGAGCAAGTGGGTTTGAGGTATTGGTTTAGAAAAGCATGAGTGTTCAACTCCTTCACGGATGGTGCAGGAAAATCCCACCAATGCTGCGTCAAATATCACCTTAAAATATATTTATATATAGATACGCTTCTCCTAAAGTTCTTGCACAATCCTCATTCTGCTTTCCACTCCACCGCGCCAATTTTATTTATTTATTTTAATTCTCTTTATTTTTGTTTTGCTGAAATTAAATTTAAGGAGACATGTGTATTTAATAAGGAAAATGATTTTTGCCATTAATAGTTCAAGGGACACCTGCACCATGTTTCTTAATTTCATGAATTAATTAATGTGGTTTAGCATAAGGTGGCATGGTTTTTTTTTTTATTGGCTCTTGGGAATTTGAGAGGCCAAGGATGTAAGTGAGGAATTAGATGGGTGAGTCTATATGGACCTCCAATCATCGAAAGGCCTGCCCAATGTGGATAATAGTGGGCTCACTAGTGGGCTCACAAGGTCCATTTAACGTTTCAGGCTTATGTTGCGCTCTTTTTTCGCCACTCCGAATATAGAAACGCATGTAAGATTTGAAATTAACTTTTATTCACAAGTTAAATTAGTTTATTTATATGTAAATAACTTTGTAAGAGTTTTCTTTATACATTTTTTTATCATTTATGGCTAATCTAATTTTAAGCAATGAAAAAAAAATATTTTAAAAAATATTTATTTTTTAATTATTATTTGCGTCTTTTATACTAGGGTGGGACTAAGATTTTTATGGGATTTAGAAAACCGTAACTTTTATTTATAATTGTTAAATTTGTGTGATAGGAAAAGAAAGGGGAGGGGGGTCCAAATAAATTGTATGATTGATTTGGTATGAAAAAAGGAAAAACCCAACCACTAGAATAGATACACGAGAAGAATGCGGTACTTTAATACATTAAAGACAAGACCTTGCATTTATTATTAGAATGCCATGAATTTTGTCATGAAATAATAAGAGCCAGTCCAAGTTAGTCTTTTTCAAAAGCCAGTGTATTGAGCTGTAGTCACGCGGACCATATTTGTCTTTTGATAGTTTCTGTAAATATAGCTTATTTAGAACAAATTCAGATTAAATTATTCAAATTATAAAAGGATTAATAACATATAAAAAAGAATGTAAAGTGAAAAGTTTAAGCCCGTTTGAAGTAGTTTTTAGTTATAAATTATCAAAATTTAACAGATCAAGAATCAATTTTGAGTTTTTAGCTTCATTTAAAAAATGGCAATCAATTTTATTTTCTTGTCAAAATCCGATAACAACCGGTTTACATATCATACAATACATACAAAACTATAAAAATAATATATTATTAACAGCAGATATTTTATTTATAAGTTATACATAATTAAATAATAATGATAATAAATAATAGCAATAACATGGAAACAGCAAAAAACATTATTATTATTATTATTATTATTATTATTATTAAAACAAATTGTGTTGTATAAATTTCTATTTTATGTATGTATGCATTATTGTATTTTTAAGTGTCTACAATCACTAATTGATATTCTAAATTTTATCTCGGTTTAATCTAAATTATAAAAAATAGTAAACTTTATTCATAAAATCAATACACGTTTAGTGACTTTTTGTTTATACATTTTTGAAATAATATTTACACAAAGTTAAACTTCTCCTGTTTCTCACAACCAAATCTTGCTAACTCTTCTCAGTATGTTGAAGCCTTTCTTGCCATTCATTCGGTTGCTTTTTACACTTCCCTAAATATCTATGTACACACCCGTCATTTAATTTTATTTTATTACCAAATAAGCAATTCTTTCGGAAAAATAGTTAATCCTAAACTCTATTCTTTACTCTCCACCTTAGTTGTTCTCTCAATCCTTCCTATCAATTTTCTATATTTCTTTCATTTAAATCTACGTAAAATTTACCTTAATTTTGTTTCATTTTAATTCTATTAAATTTGATTGTCCACATAAACTATTTTTTTACCAAATTATTGATTTCATTTGGACAAGAGTGTAGTAAATGAAGAACGGCGAAAACCAGAAAACGATGAGACTTATTTGAGATGATTAGAGGAGTAAAATTAAGGTTAAAAAGGAATGCGAGGGTAAACTTAGCAATGGAGGAGTGTAAATAGAAAAGTCTTTGATATTACTAACTTCAAGTTGTCAAACTTTTGATTGCTTCATGCAGCCCCATAATTGCTAATTGCAACCTTATATAAGAGGAAAATACTTAAATATTCTTCATCACCAGTTACTGTCACTGTTATTGTCACCCCCATTGTTTCTGTCACCAGCAAACCATTGCTGTAGATTAAGAATAAGAGAACAAAAACACCACAGAGAAAGAATAACAGAAAAAATACGAAAAAAATATCTCGTTCCAAAAGGTTGTTTTTTACAATATATTTCATTTGGTTTGGATTTTTTTTTTAAACACATTTTATGTAAAGGTGTTCCATAAAAACTCATTTTGAAAGGTATTATATGCATTCAAAAATATTGTTTTGAAAATCTCATCCCGGAAAACTAATTCGGAAATGCATTTTATCTATTTCAAAAACTCTATTCCAAAAATTGCTTTCAGAAAATTTTGTTTTAAAAATTATTTTTCGAAAATATTGTTTCAAAAATTCCAGAAACTTGTTCAGAAAAGTTTTCAAAATGTGTATTCCGAAAAATACTTTTACAAAAGATAAAATATAATTTTTAAAATTTTAGGAGTGTGCAAAAGAATTGTGGGATGCAGAAAGTAAAAGCCTTTGGTTGCTGTTCTTCTCAAGTACAAGGCTAACCCAAAATTAATTTATCGAACTCATGACCCATATGAAAAGCCCATTTGGAACCATATAAAGCGAACTTACAGGCTATTGTTTCCTGCACACTATCCAATTTCTGGCTGCATCCCATCGAAAACTTCGAACAAATAAATATTTTTGTAATATTTCTGAAAAAAAAAATCAAGATATATTTTAATGTGTTCCAAAAAAGGAAATCGGAAATAATAGGGTGGTGGATGAATTTTGATATGGTGCAGGAAGCAATAGCCCAACTTTAATATCGTCATTACATTTGTTTTCACTTCTGAGGTTGCCTTGGTACCTAATAAGTTGGGTGACTCAACTTCAAGTAAATTGTACACTAAAGCTTTGTTCATCTTGTTTCTTATTTCTGACATTTGTTTCCAAATTTATCTAATCACCGTTTACTGAGTCCTGTTAACCACATAAACTCTTCCTCTTTGTGTGATGGAAAATGAGAATAAAAAATCGAAGGAGAAGACTTATAATTCAACCTTACAAAATTTATTTGTAAAATGAGATTTATACATGTTTATATAGTATAAATTTTACTTATCTAGTCCAAAGTTTATTAAAAGTGGGTGAGTCTTTTTAATTTTTTCCTATAGGAATAAAAAAAATTAGAGTATTTTTAAATCTTAAGCAACAAGAAGGAGTTCTTGTTGGGAATAGTCCAAGTGTGAGTCAAAAAGTCTCACATTGGATAGAAAAGACAAAGTTAAACACTATATAAGAATAAAGACCCATAACAACATTGCCTTAAGGTTTTGGTGTAAAAGTGGTGTCTAAGGTCTTATATGTGTAAGACTAATGTCATATAACCATATAGAACCACAATCTCTCAATGACCATAACTATGCCATGACCATGACCATAACCTATATGAAATATATATATAACCTATCAGTTCTAAGATCATAAATAAAATTCTTGGACATGCTGAGTGGCCATGCCCAAGTTTTCCATTACATGTCTTGATTTATGTTGGGACTTCTTGTTCGTAAATGAATCTCTCTAAGAAAGAAAAAGGGCAACAGCATTAGTTTTCAGAATAATAATGAATGCAAATAACAAAAACATGGGATAATGGGATGTCCAACATTTCGTAATTTTCTTGGCTCTATTATATGATATATAGCAGTTCCCTTTCTGGTATAAAATATAATAATTGCGTTCAAAATTATTTTAAATAGCATAATCCTAGCTGGTAAGAAAACTTCATAGACAATGCAGTGAATGAAATGTTTGGCACTTGCGAAAAAGACAGAGAAGAGAAAAAGTATTGGATAATATTTTGCAGCAGATGTTGATTTGTGGGACTGCAGAAGCAATCAATAGAATTTATAAGGTTGTGACAGAAAAAGCACACAAATCTGAATTACTTTCTCTTCTTTAGCCAATTTTAGAGGACAAATTATTGATTATTCTCAGAGGGTATATGCAACAAGATACAGTGTATGTAAAGAAGTCTGAAATGTCCAAGGTTGTTGGATTTGCAAGTACATGTTAACTTTTTTTTCTAAGTAGAAGATTGTTGATATGACAATAAATCTGACTCTGAAATTTCTCTTTTCAGAGGCTTGTTAAGATTTTGTAAAAGTAAAACACAAGGTGAGAATTATGAGAGTAGAGGGTATTGGTGGGCTTAGATTTTGGTCCCCTATTCAATGCTTCTGTTTTTGAGAGAAGATGTACTTATATATTTTGCAGTGTAATAGCAATCAGACAAACCTTTAATCCCCACACAAAAATGTTTGAACTATAGAACAGTTTTTGGATTCACAAGAAAGAGAGCAAAAATGTAATCAGAAAAGAACTATAGTTGTCAAATTTCGTACTTAAGACATAGATGGTATCCATAATTTAACCATATTTAGTACTTAAGACATCTTATGTTCGATGATGCTGTTGTTGTTCTTACATGCAAACGAAAGATGAATTTATGAACACAGAAAAGGATTTGGTCCATATAATTTAACGTGTGTATTGCATAAAGAACTTGGAACTGATTCGATGAATTGGATTTTCGGGGTTGGTCTAACATAATAATCATGAACATAATAATGAAGTTTAGTAGTTAAAACATCTTGTATTTAGTCTAACAACATTGAATTATTCATGAATGATTTTCTTTCTATTTTTTGTCACATCATCTTAACTTATTCATCTCTTGTTTTGTTGTATGAAAGTGTTTAGTTTTGGATGTTAAGACATGAACGAAAGCAATAATACAAGATGGATTTGGCCCACACAGTTTAATGTATGAATGAGTTAGAAAGAGAGAAATGAGTGGATGAATTGGATTGGCCTACATGAGAATTGGTTCATAAGAGTGATAATAGGGTTTGAATTGTCAATGTTAGGTGCATGGCCAATCTTGTTTTTTCTTCTTTCCTTGCAACCCTGCAACTCATGGAAGTATTATAGTATAATAAGTTTATACAGAACACCAAAGTACATGTCACATTATAGGATTGGTGTTTAGGTAGAGTCAACAGACCAGATATGACTTTTACTTTGTTTTTCCGTCGCAATTAATCTCGTACATTTCTCGTATTGTTGATTTATTAGTAATAAACAAATATGTTTTGATTTTATACATGATAAAATATTATGTTGAGAGATTGTGGATAATGTATTGAGTTTAACATTTTAAAGGAGATGATTCTAACTTTACTACTATTAAAATTACATAAATGAAAATAAAGTGTAAAGATGTGTTCACTTGTGAAAATTAATTTGAGGGAGAAAGAGATAATGCAATTGAGTGGATTAGAAAGTGGAGTTTGTATTGTTCACTTTAAGGTTGTGCTTGTTTCTTTTAGAGGAAAAATTAGAAGGAAAAAGAGAGGAAGAGATGAGAAGGATTAGAAGGTGAAGTTAATGTAATTTATTTTAAGAGATTCATAGGTGATTTTAGAATGGATTAGAGAGTAAGATATGTGATTGATTGACTATGACATTAAAAAAAATTAATAGAAAAAAAGCTAGATTACCAAAATGTCTTTATTGTTATACATAATATAAAATTATATATAAATAGTTTAAAATTATTTTATAAATTTTATTGAATGATTGAAAAATGAATAATACAATATATTTTGTATGAAAATAAATTTAATATATAAGGTGATAATAATTTATTTACATGAAAACTTTTTTTTTCTTTTTAATAGTAATTTTAGAAGTAATAATTTTTTATTATAACCATAATAAATTATTATTACAGTTAACATATAATTAAAAAAGTGAACTGAATCTATGTGTATTGATTTTAACAACTAAACCACATGCAGCAAAAATTAAATAATAAAAGGTTAATTTGGTAAATCCACCTATGTCACTCTCTAATTTCACTATGGATAGTGAGATCGAATTTTCAGTGAATCTCATAATCATCTCCTCCCATCACCTTGTATTATCTTTAAAAGAACACGCTACTCATTTCTTAATCATCGCTTTCAATCCCTTGTGAAAAGTACATCCATCTCACCCAAAAGAACACGGTGTAAGGGATTTAGATATGAAAGTATGTGAATTTAGAAGTAAAGTAGGGGTGAGCAAAATTACTCCACCCGACCAAATCTGTAATACCCGAAAAGTAAATAACAGATTCAGATAACCATTTTTGATTTCGGATTGAATGACTAAATTTATTCGGATAAATGTGGTTTTAAATGGTCAGGTACGAATATCAAATTAATTTTTCGTGGATATCCGATCCGACCCGAAATCAATACTTGTCCAATTAAAAGTTTCCAGAAACCCCAATTTTGTGCTGCCTACTCTTCTTTCTTGTCTCACTGCGTTACCAGCCCACTCATATTTCTCTTTCTCTCTGCATTTTTCGAATCAACAGCACCTGCAACCTTCATGCATATTACTTATTTGTCTTGTTTTGATAGATTTGAGGATTCATAGGCATACGAGAGGAGAGTGAAAAACATCTTTAAGAACTTTAAAAATATGAGTCTTGTTAACAGGTGGTTTTGGAGTTGGATCCTTTCGATAATGTGAGAAGCGTTCATAGAACACCAGGTTTTCGATGCTTTCACAATCGTAGGTGACAGATCTGCTCCGATCTGTGTCCGATCTGCATTGTGGGTGACAGATCTGCTCCGATTTGTGTCGTGGGTGATGGATTGCTCCGATCTGTGTCGTGGATGGTGGTGCATTAGCGGTCTGCGCAGTGACTTGGTGATGGTAAAAGCATGACAGTGGAGATGATGAAGGAAACCATGGCTGTGATATTATGAATCTTCTCATCTTCCTTCTTCGAATTTTTCATTATGGATAACCTGCATCCATATTCACATTTAACCGTATCCGATAAACCCAAACCTGCACTACCCCATGACATAAACGGACGAATATGAATTTCTTATTTTAAATTAGGATCGGGTCGGATCGGCTTTCTTGAACCCGAATCCGGTCCAACTCGACCGTTGCTCACCCTAAAGTAAAGTTTGTAAACAGTTCTGAGTGATTTGATTGATGTGATAGATTAAAAATTATTTAATAAAAAAAATAAAATTACCAAATTGTCCTTAATTTTAAAAGTAATTTAAATTGTAATGAGATAAGTTAGATTTATTTAAAAAAAAAATATTAAAATGAATAAATTAAAATAACATTTCAATAAAAAAATATTTAACATATTTTAATAAAAAAAATTTAACAAATTTTAATAAAAAGTTTAAAATTAATAATTATTTTTAAAATTTTTTATAATAATTTTTAAATTTTCGGTATTAATTAATTTTGTAAATATACTTTTAAAAGTCACATGTTTACATTACTATCATAATTAAATTAAAAAAATAAATTGAGAGCATAAATATAATTTGCATGCTTTCTTCCACAAATCTTGGTCTTTAAGAGCGGGTTGGAAAATAGAACATTATCCCTCTTTTTTGATCTCCCTCTTTCTTAAATCTTGATAGAGTTTGTTATGACTTAATCTTAAATGTAGATAAGAACCATGTTTGATAGATTATAAGAAATTTATCCTATTATATAAGAAAATTTATTTTTTTTAAATGCAATTCTTCAAATTTAATTCAACAGATGAGTCTTTAGAAAATAGTGTCAAGAATTTGACGTGGTATTAGTACTTATAACAAATTTTAAAATTTCACTTGTAAGTAAAATTTGAAATCGCATGGGCATGGATATTTATTTGTTCTCATTTAATGTAAGTTTCGTTAAACCAAGCTGTAACATGTGAAATAACAATATGCAACTGTTGATGTAAAAAAAAAACAAAAAAAAAATTCGGCTTACATTTTCAATCAAGATTTTTATATTTTTAACGTGTTTTTCTTAAAAGAATAACATTTTAAAAATTATGAAACAACTCACCCACTATAAGTACAGGAATGACGGAGACTTAAAAATGTATAAGAATTTATAAGAATAGAAAGAAGATTAGATATTATATTAGTTTATAATTTTAATATTTTGCTCCTAATTTTGTGCGCTGGCATTAAACACAATAACATTTAAAAAAAATCCAAGAAAAATTATAGGATTATGCAATAAGCTAAATAATGTTTTTTATTCTCTTTTTTACTGTATTGGTTTCAATATTATAAAAAATTCAAGATTAGTATCACGAGTAATCTGAATTTAAAAACAACAAACATGAAAAATACCGCAAACAAATAATGTATTAGTCTCATACCCTTCAACAGAAGAAAAAAACACCTACTTAAATTTTTTAATAATTTAATAAATTTGATAGTAGTTTAAATTAAGAAATAAAAAATTACTATTTTAGACTGTTGAATTGGTGGTATGATAAAATATCACCTCTACGCAGACTGTGGGTTATCTTCTTATCTTATCCCTCGTCTGAAGGCGAACTCTGAGAAAGAGCCAAGTGATGCATATATTCAAACATTACAAAATAAAACGAAATCCCGTTTAAGGAGGCCCAACAAGTGTTTACATAAAATAATTATGATTTTAACCAAAACCAACAAAGCTTTAGCGGGTTACAAAGTAACAATTATTAAATTAGAGTAAATCATTGTATTATTAAAACAGCAATTTTGCAAATATAAACTTGTACTTTCTTCTTTTAAAATTGTTAAGCGTGTACCATCCGTACAGGGAAAAAACAAAAAGATATATTTTTTGGTGGGACAAAAAGAAAGAGATTGAAGATTATATTTGAGATGCATTTTGAAAATGTAACGAAGTTAGCATTGTTAAAAAAGATAAGTTCGCATAACAGTGTCGTCCTAAATCCAAATCCATTGCATCGCTGTCACTCTCCATGCCCTTTATAAACCCTCACTCCATTAAGACTTCACTCTTCCTACTCACACAACAAATTCAAAAACAACTCAGTACTCTGTTTTTTGGTTCATGCACATTAACGAATGACTTCCACTATGTTGTTGTTGGTTTTGTTCATCATGTTATGCATTTCACATCCCTCCTTCCAAATGCTACTCTTGCCACTTACACACACACTTTCGCAAGCTCAATTCAACACAACCCACCACCTCTTGAAATCCACCTCCGCCCGTTCCGCCGCCCGCTTCCGCCGCCAACTCTCCCTCCCCCTCTCACCGGGCAGCGACTACACTCTCTCCTTCAATCTGGGCCACCAGGCCCAGCCCATAACCCTCTACATGGACACAGGCAGTGACTTGGTATGGTTCCCCTGCGCCCCTTTCAAGTGTATTCTCTGCGAGGGAAAGCCCAACGAGCCCAACGCCTCTTCGCCACCCAACATCACCCGAAGCGTCGCCGTTTCCTGCAAGTCTCTCGCGTGCTCTGCAGCGCACAACTTAGCCTCCTCTTCCGATCTCTGCGCAATGGCTCGTTGTCCTCTGGAATCAATCGAAACCTCCGAGTGTGGCAATTTCAAGTGTCCACCGTTTTACTACGCCTACGGCGACGGAAGCTTAATCGCGCGTCTATACCGTGACTCGCTCGCTCTCTCTTCTCTGTCTCTTAGAAACTTCACCTTCGGTTGCGCTCACACAGCTCTAGCCGAACCTACCGGAGTCGCCGGTTTCGGCCGCGGTTTGCTCTCTCTCCCGGCGCAGCTAGCCACTCTGTCTCCTCATCTCGGAAACCGTTTTTCGTACTGCCTTGTTTCTCACTCGTTTGACTCTGAGCGAGTTCGAAAACCGAGTCCGCTCATTCTCGGCCGTTACGAGGAGAAGGAAAAGGAGAAGATCAGCGGCGGTGGAATGGTTGAGTTTGTGTACACGCCTATGCTTGAAAACCCTAAGCATCCTTATTTTTATATCGTTAGCTTAACCGGAATCTCTGTAGGGAAGAGGACTATTCCCGCGCCGGAGATGCTGCGGCGGGTGAACCATCGAGGAGATGGTGGGGTTGTTGTGGATTCCGGCACGACGTTCACGATGTTGCCGGAGGGGTTTTACAACTCGGTGGTTAACGAGTTTGACAGCCGAGTCGGGCGAGTCAACCAGCGCGCGCGGAAGATTGAGGAAAAAACTGGACTCGCGCCGTGCTATTATTTGAATGCGGTGGCGGAAGTTCCTGTTGTGACGCTGCGTTTTGGTGGAGGGAATTCCAGTGTGGTGCTGCCTAGGAAGAATTATTTTTACGAGTTTTTGGACGGTAGCGATGAGACGAAGGGGAAGAGGAGGGTGGGGTGTTTGATGTTGATGAACGGTGGAGATGAGGGTGAGCTGAGCGGTGGGCCAGGGGCCACACTCGGGAATTACCAGCAGCAAGGATTTGAGGTTGTGTATGACCTGGAAGAGAAGCGCGTGGGATTCGCGAAGAGGCATTGCGCGTCGCTCTGGGAGAGACTGAATCGGGACAAGAACTAGCGCATGCTGCCCTCCACACACTGGATTCCCTCCCTGTTCCTGTCACGGGTCGGGCCTTTATGTAAATTGAAATAGGGCGGGCTTTTGGGTCATGCGCTGTGTGTCTACTTAATAGGAAAGCTGTACACTGTTTGTTTCAAAACTCTGGATAGCTGTGGAATGGTATTGTAAAAATTGTAAGTAACGTAAATGATTCAGAATAATATTTATTGAGGCCTGAATTTATGTACTTGTTTAATTATTAGGATGGTAATTTGTGTGGGAGTTGCTGATGAACAGTGATGTCATGGGATGGAGGAACCTGTCCAAAATTCCAGCTGTGAGAAAAGAGCCATATAGATGATCCAAGGAATTATTGTTTGGTAAATTTATTTCAATTCAGTTTTGGCCATCCCTTTGAAGTTGGGACCATTGCTGCTTTCAGTCTCCACACGCCAATACCAAGGATTCTAGGATTCTTCTCCATCACGGATTCTTTTCCATTTCATTAATCTAATTAATGTGTGACATATGATGTTCCACATGTAGATTATGGACTTTGGTGCTGCAAACAACTTACGTTAAATAAACTCCTCTTCTATAATTTTTTTATTGTATTGTGTTTTTAAACTTTAAATAATTTATTTACATACTGTGGTGCATGGCTTTGATTTATTCTTACTATAACTAGGTTCTTCCTTCGAAATCTCACTCACCATAATGTTTTTTTATAAGTTCGAATTTCGACGAGGAAATGTGAAACTAAACGACGACGAATGTGGTAGCCTCCCCCAAAGGTGTGGCTGACTTTCTCGTCAAAGAAGAACCATTGTCACGGGCTTGATGTTGTCTAACCTGCATTCCAGCTTCTTCACGAACTTGATGCAGACAACAACGTTAAACAGTTAACCATGAATTTATGGATACAGTCCTAAAGGAAAAAAAATAAAACAAAGAAGTTAGAACGATATAGTAACAGGAAAATTGACATATGTTTAGTTTTTCGTATCTTGTTGAAAAATCCATAGTCAGAAATAAATTGATTTTATAATATATAATTATAATAAGTGAGTGTAAATTTTATTTTATAAATTGATTTTGTGAGGTTGAAATAAATTTAAAATTCACCTTTTAACATGATATGAAATCATGATTTAAAATCTATTTTAGAAAGATTTGTTAAAAACATAAGATATCTCCATTAATAAAATTTAAATAAGGATATATATATATATATATATATATATATATATATATATATATATATATATAATATAAAAAAAATATATGTATGATAAAAAATAACTAAAATATAAATTTTATATTAATTTATCAAATATATAAAATACAATATCTCATAATATAAGAAAATAAAATAAAACTTAACATATCATTATAATTTGATAATAATATAACAAAATAAAATATATAATTAAAATTAAAAAATATATAATATTTATAACAAAATTTATGATTTATTCAATATGTCACACATCGAAAAATCTCACTCTTAACATCGTATAAAAATAGAATTTATTTGGGAGAGAAAGTGATGTAGAAGGGAAAATTGCGAGAGGTGTTGGTAAAACAGTAATTAACTGGATGAATGGTGCTGCATTGGCAATGTATTAATGATGATGAAGCAATGGGGTTGTTTGGGCAGAGAGAAAAAGAGGGGTGCGTGAGCTTTTTCTTAATGACGACACTTTCCACTTCCACATCCGTAACTCGGAACACTATCTATTACGAACTGCACTTCAGGTCTTTCCTTTCCTCATCTTCAAATCTACGTCAGGGGAAGTCCTGCACAAATGTGGATCACGTGCACATAAAAAAATGATTACGCAACAGAAGGAGCCATTCACATTCACTGCACGCAATAGTAAAATACACATGGAATGTTATTTGATGACGTAATATATAAATATAATAAAAATAAACCATTAAAAGTGTTACTAAATAATATCCCGACATCGATAACGTTGTTTTCGAAATTTAATAAAGGATACAGTAGTGAAGTATTATTTTGACGTAGCAGTGTTTGCGTGAGAGAGATGGTTAAAAAGTTGAAGTTCCGATGAGGTGACGAGGCGCTGACTCCTGGTGTTTGAAGTCTGGATACAGCTAGCTTCGCTGTCCCCATTGCCCCACACGTGTGCTTCTTTCTAGACACTTCGCCAATCACCTCCACACCGAGACTGTGGGATTCACGCTTTGAAGAATTATTAAAGAAACGGGGTTAGGAGAGGTGATGGGCCTGAATACCCACGGAGGAGGATCCTATGGGCCTAAGGGCCTGAGTTTGGGTCAGAGGTGCATGCATACCAACTTCAGATTTGGTGGTACCCCTCACAAGAACCACGTTGTTGTCGCATTAGCAGGAACAAATAAAAGAGGGACCACTCTGAAAACCTATCATAGCCTTTTCTGAATTTCACAACACTTCTCTTCTCTTCAACTTTGCGTCTTCAAATTCAGAGCCTTTTCTTCTCTCTCTCTCCTAATGCCTTCCCATCGTAATCAAAATGCTCACCGCCCCACTACACCCATCTTCAAATTTTAACCGCCACATTTAAAAATAAATTACCAAATAGATTGAAAACCTAGAGGATATTATAATAATGAAGATCAAATCATAACTCAAGCAAATTACACAAATCGATTTTTTTCCCCTCTCTATCACTAAATATATTTTTAAGATAACTATTATTTTGGATATAGAGACTTAGCACTTATCTAAAATATTCTACTTGTCTTTACTCTCTTCTCGTTGTAGTTTCTTTCATTCGGTCTTCTTCTTTATCTTCCGTTTGGTTGTCCAAACAATCGGTGTACTTATCGATAAGGTTTCGATGCTTAAGTCAGTTCAAATCCGTTCGGGTAAAAGCAATTAATGCTATAATAAATAGGAAGTAAAAGTTTCTACCAACTTATCTTAAACTCCTATTTATAGTAATCAGGGTTTTCTAAATCATGGCTCAATTACTTTTTAAATTTGATTACTGACTTGTTTTACTTAAATCTTTAGGTTTTACCTTTTGATCCACTTGACTAACCGATCGACCATATTCTTGCACCCCATAGTTGGACGAGAATGATAAGTCATGACCTCTGATCGTCGACACTCACATTGAGAAGAGTCTCAATATAATTTTCAATTATCTATAACCTTCTATCATAACGACTCATTATATAAGAATAAAGACCCATAACAACATTGCCTTAAGGTTTTGGGGTTAAAGTGGTGTCTAAGGTCTTATATGTGTAAGACTAATGTCATATAACCATATAGAACCACAATTTCTCAATGACCATGCCATAACCATGACTATGACTACATATATGAAAAAATATAACCTATCAGTAGTATCAGAGCCGATGCTCATAACCATAACCAAAGGGGTCACTCATACACACCTGAAAGGAAATAGAATAAACAACCATATGAAAAAAAGAAAAAAAACAAGGGACTCACCCCTTGAGGGGAGATGTTAGGAATAGTCCAGTGTGAGTCAAAAAAAGTCCCACATTGGATAGAATAAACAAAGTTAAACATTATATAAGAATAAAGACCCATAACAACATTGCCTTAAAGTTTTGGGGTTAAAATGGTGTTGAAGATCTTATATGTGTAAGACTAATGTCATATAACCATGTTTATGACCATAACTGACCAAAAATATTGATAGATCATACGGTACAACTATCTAAGTATAAATTTTGCATCATCGGATGAAATGACAAAATTAGTTTATGTAATAATATTATATTTAATTAAAAAATCCTATGCAGGTACGCAACCTGTTGGTGCTTTTTAATGATGTCACTTAAGTCCCACCGAAAGGTGATTTTGGAGTTGCCCCATAATGCCAAATTCCAGGCTGTTATGGTATGTGTAGTATAAAGTTGGAAGCAATGCATCCCTACCATCTTAATCATTAATATAGGTTTAGATGGATAATACCAAAGTTTTTCATATCTTTCAACACTGCATTATCCATGTTTACAAAAAGTTAGATACGCCTTTTCTTTTTCATGTTTCTTTATTATTATTTTTATTGTTGTAACAATAACAATATCATTCGTTATGAACATCTCTACCTTTTTTTTCTTTTATATTTGTAATAATTTTCAACTTCATCACCGTAGCTATTCACATTTGTGTTGAGTAAAGATTTTCAACCTTGTGTGACGTTTGTTTGTGTCAAAAGTTGTTTTCGTGCTTACTACGCCTCTTTCCTCTTTTACAATTTGTGATTATGATCAACAACTTCATTATATTGAGTTCACTTGTGGAAAAATGATTTAAAGTTTTACTAGTTCAAGATATTAGTAATATATACGTATCGTTCTCTTATATATTATTCTTTTATGTAGTTGATAGAAATTTTCCAACTATATCAATTAAAAAATAGAGACAAAATATTTAAAACAAAACATGTATAAAGACGATCATCTCTGATATGTAAACATTTGTACATAATCGTATACATAGTTTTGAGGATATATTACTTCTTGAAAACAACATAGGTTTATTGCATGAAATAAGATATTTTTAACAAAAACAAAATTAAAATGAAAGATCTTAAAAAAAAATTCTTTTAGTGTTAAATATGACTAAAATTAATCCCAATATAAAATAAGACTTGAAAAAGAATCCATTTCGATATGGTGCTAGATGAAGCATGTTACCATGTTTACCAAAAAGGAAACGTGATTTGGGACAGACCTTTGTTACGATGGGAATGGTTTCCTCAACATTTTGTCATATAATTTTTTTATATGGTATTTATATATTATTTATATAAATTTTAGAATTTGTTTTTTCAAAAGTTTGTTTTATTTCTATGGACGTTTTAGTCATCTATTTCTTTTTTATTTATTTTCTCTCTCTTCCCTCTCTTTTTTATTTATCTTTCTTTCTCTCTTTTTCTTCTCTCTTTTCTTTCTTTCTTTGTCTCGACTTTCATAATTTTTTTTACATCTTCTTTACATTTTTATTTTTACCCTCATTTTTTCATATTTTTCAAAATTATATTAAATTACAGTGAAATTGAGAAGAATTAAGAAACATTTTGAATTGATAATTTTTTTTCTTTTATGTAAAATCGTTTTTTATCTCATCTTTTTTAAGTAATCAAACAATTTATTTTTAATCATTTAAAAGGATATTGCAACTAATTTTAATTTTAATTTAATTATCGAAAGAGTAACATTTGATTAAAGATAATTTTTATAGTTTTTATATTGTTTTAATGGTAAAATTTATATAACACTTTCATATAAAATTTAATTTGACACAACTCAATTTCTGTTCTAAGTTCATTGCCTGAAAGTGATACTAAATACTTATACCCAACACGGGTCTCGACAGAATTCATAAGTGATCAAAATACTAAGACTTAAATATACATTTGGTCCCTATTTTTGTTGATTTTATTCAATTTAGTCCCTATTTTCGTTTTATGTTCAATTAGGTCCTCATTTTCGTCAAATTGTGGTCAATTTGGTCTTTTTCACTAACGGTGTTTAAATAGTTAACGTTTTTGAACAGTACATGCCACGTGTCAGCTCCTGGTTTTTTTGATTTTTTTTAATTTTTTTTAATTTTTTTAAATTTTTTTTTAATTTTTTTAAAATTTTTTTAATTTCAAAAAAAGTGTCCACGTGTCAAGTCACAATTGTGCCACGTGTCAATACTAGTGCCACGTGTCAATTTCTGATAGTATTATTTTTTTTGTTCAATTTAGTCCCTATATTCGTTATTTTTGTTCAATTCAGTCCCTATATTCGTTATTTTTGTTTAATTTAGTCCCAAATTTTGTGAAAATAGAACCATTTAATTTTTAAAATTGACA